>LQAH01000005.1_pt1 | contig 220435 bp, 283 predicted proteins | sample 1535791 | NCBI WGS metagenome assembly LQAH01 (sample SAMN04331585, study PRJNA305678) | bioreactor metagenome | isolation source: bioreactor_4 inoculated with Wadden Sea sediment 2nd replicate of a... | place: Germany:Bremen
CGATTAATAAAATTGATAATCAATAGGAGCATTTTTCATTTCCCAAAGCATTAATAATATTCTATTAATTTGCTCTTGAGTAAAAATGGTATCAAATACAATGAGTTCTCTTTGTAATTTTATAGAATATTTTTCCATGACAATGCCAGCTTGAGCAAAATCAAAATAGCCTACTAGATCACCTGTTAGCCCTTTTTTTTATCATTTCCAAGGAATCTAAATCATCAATATACGCAAATAAGTTTATACTAGCACCATTGCCGATATTATCTTCTATATTATTTAAAATAATAAAGGCGTGCCCAAAAGTACTATCTAATTCATCATTTATTGGTTCTGAAAAAGAAATAGATAACGTGTCATAAGAATTCTTTTCTAAGTATTTGTTCAAATCATCATTTTTTTCTAAATAAGGTATATCAATATGCAAATTCCTTGATATACATTCATATCTTGCAGGATATTGATAATATAATTCTTCATTTTGATTTTCAATTAAGAATTCTATTTCCTTCTTATAGTCTCTTTCACCACAAGCAAACATGCTACTATAATCGGTAACAAAGCCTTTACCGTAAGCATCGTCAAGTAGTAAATTATGCCATTCATCACTAACTGCTAATTCTTCAATTGTTGCTGCATATAAATAATTTATACAAATAATAGTTAAGCAAAATAAAATTATCTTTTTCATAGTACACCCTAAAACCGATTATCATATAATGTGTTAGATAATTTGTATACAATTCGAAGCCTTTTATGTAACTAAAACACAAGCAAAAATGAGTAGTAATCAAATGGATACAAGATTCTAGAAAGCGATTTATACACAAAACTTCCTACTGCAATACTGGAAGACCTAGATTAATGAGATTAAATCTTTGTTATTTCATGTAGAGAAATAAATCACAGATTAAAACCAGTTTACATTCTAGAGAGTTAGAATTTGAATTAATGCTTTCTCGGATGGCAAAAGCATGTACTCCAACAGCACCTCCTGAAAAAGAGATCTTTGGGAACTTTATGTAGGTTCCAAATAAACCTCTCAACTCAACTAGAACCTAGACAATAGAGATATTAAAGTAATAGTGATTCATCGTTTTGGTAGTATTGTTGACCTACCAGAATATAATAATCTCTTTACTGTAAGTTCCTTGTGTATGAATGTTTCTTGTTCAACAACATCTTTTTCAGTGAGAAGATTCATTTTCGAGAGATTTTTGGAAATCCTTGTACTCACAGATCATATGAGAGGTGAGAAGATGAAGAGAGCTTACATGAATGGTGACCCCGATAGCGACTACTAATAAGAGTAGGCGTACCAAAGATGTTCTGTAAAGAATATGATGGATGAACCAATAACAATCCATAGAAGAAGAAGTGTACCAATTTTAGACCAAAGAGAAATTGCTCTATATGTCCTGTAGCAGTAAATATATCTACCAAGGAATCTATGAGTGATTAACCGTGTGTATAAGGCATTCGAGCCTTTGTAGAAACATGCTGCAGAAAGTAAAAGAAACGGCGTGGTCGGGAGTAACGGTAAAACTACTCCCAACACACCAAGACCCAAAAAGAGACTACCACATATGATAAGTAACGCTTTTCTCATGCAATCAACTTGTAAAGAATTGAAAAGATCATCATGTGCAATCACTACATCTCAATATTCGCAGATCGAGCAACGCCTTCACCATACTCTTGGATACTTTGAGGCAGTTAGATATATGTCTCTTTTGAATCTCAATAGGAGCTCCTTGCATTGCTCTGGCTGTGTTATCATAAAGCCGCTGCTTTTCTTCATCATTCATCAGATTGAACAGACCAGCTGGTTGTGAATAATAATCATCATCATCTTCCCTAAAATCATAGTGGGCACCATCACCGCTAAGAGGAAGTGGTGGTTCATCAAATTCCTTTTGCTCTTGCCATTCTTCATAGCTGTTTGGCTCATATCCTACAGTTGCCCCATAATTAGCATCGACTCGCATCTGACCATCACGATGATAGCTATGGAATCCATTCTTCGGTGCATTTACAGGAATGAGGTTATGGTTCACTCCAAGACGGTAGCGTTGGGCATCCCCGTATGAAAAGAGCCTGCCTTGAAGCATTTTATCGGGTGAAAAGCCAATACCTGGAACAATATTTGCTGGGTTAAAGGCCGCTTGTTCTACATCAGCAAAGTAGTTCTCTGGATTTCTGTTAAGTTCAAGGACCCCTACTTCAATCAATGGGAAATCTTTATGTGGCCATACTTTCGTCAAGTCGAAGGGATTGAACGGCATCTCTTGGGCTTTCTGTTCGCTCATTACTTGAATATACATTGTCCATCGTGGGAATTCTTTTTTCTCAATACTTTCAAACAAATCTTTCTGATGACTCTCACGGTCTTTTGCCACGATTTCTTCTGCCTCTTGATCAGTTAGGTTTTTAATTCCCTGCTGTGTCTTAAGATGAAACTTTACCCACACCCTTTCGTTTTCTTTATTAATCATACTAAATGTATGACTTCCATAGCCGTTCATGTGACGATAAGAAAGGGGATACCTCTGTCACTCATCGTAATAGTCACTTGGTGAATAGCTTCAGGAAGTGAGGACCAAAAATCCCAGTTGTTGCGTGCACTTCTCATGTTTGTTTTAGGGTCCCTTTTAACAGCATGATTAAGGTCAGGAAATTTGAGAGGGTCTCTTAGAAAGAATACTGGAGTGTTATTACCCACTAGATCCCAGTTTCCTTCATCAGTGTAGAATTTCATGGCAAAACCTCTTATGTCTCGCTCTGCATCTGCTGCGCCTCTTTCCCCTGCTACTGTAGAGAATCGAACGAATACTTCACATTTTTTGCCAATTTCCGAAAAGATGGACGCTTTGGTATAGCGAGTAATATCGTGAGTGACAGTAAATTCACCAAATGCACCAGAGCCTTTGGCATGCATTCTTCGCTCTGGAATCACCTCCCTGTCAAAGTGAGCCAGTTTCTCAAGATACCACACGTCCTGAAGAAGCATTGGGCCCCTTTTTCCACTTGTCATGACATTCTGATTGTTTGCCACAGGTGCGCCATTAGTACTCGTTAATTTTTTTCTTTTTCATCTTTCTTTTCCCTCCATGGGTTATCATATGTATCTGAAGATTGTTTTTCATGCTGAAGACAATCTTCACAGACTCCAAAAAATTGTATTGTATGAGTATCTATACGATGAGGTAACCTCTGTTGTATCTCTTTTGGAACACATTGAGTAACATCAATTTCTATATCAATAATTTTTCCACATCTTGAACATACAAAATGGTAGTGATTCGTTGTTATAGCATCATAATGTTCTGTATTATCGTCAAAGGTTCTCGCTACTATGTGTCCTTCATCAATAAGTATGCGTATATTACGATAAAGATTCCCTTCATTGATTGAGGGGAAATATGTACTCATTTGCTCAAGAAGCCACTTAGCTGTCGGATGTCTTTTTGCTTTCTTTAATGAGTGAATATAAGCGGTCTCTTTGTGCACTTCGTCTTTCTTTTCATTATTAATAGTTACTCTCAATAATAACATAGGTATTGGAGGAAATAAAGAGATAAAAGATTTTCATTAAAAGAATTGTATTATTTTTTGAATAAAGTATGTTCTCTACTACACCAGACATAGTTATATAAATTACGTGTGAAGAGTCTTCAAAACTCCTCTTTTATGATATGATAGGTCTCATGAATCAAAAAAGCTGTATGTTAACAATATATATAGGTATGTTATTACTTTTCTCCTCTCTTATTTCTTTATCTGCAATTTCGTTTGTTCCGGATGCAGCTCCTTTTGATCCTAATAACACAACACTCCTATTAGAGTCAGAAGATTTCTTTAAAGAGAATATCTATACAAAAAGCGATAGAGAACCTCGCTATACGATAAGCCTTTCTACAATGGGAAGAGGAGATCCTCTTTATGTGTGGTTTGGTCACTCAGCAATTGTTATTAATGATACTACTACTGATAGAAGTGTCATGTATGACTATGGTATTTTCAGTTTCAATGAAGGGTTTTATAGAACCTTTGCTCTAGGAAGATTATGGTATGAATCTTGGGCAACAGATGCTCAAATGAGATTTGCTCTTGCAAAAGAAGAACAACGAGATATATCTCTTGTGCAGTTAGATCTACCTCAAGATGTTGCTCTGAATATCTTACATTTTGTTAACAAAAGCGTTCAACTTGAATATATGACCTATCTGTACCATCACTATAATGAAAATTGCTCAACGAAAATTAGAGATATTATAAATGAAGCAACTGATGGGAAGTTCAAAGAATGGGCAATGAGTATACCTTCCCCTTATACTATTCGTGAACTTGTTTCTTTTCATACAGCATCTCATCCTTTTATCCATTTTACGTTGAATTTTCTTCAATCAAAGAGTATCGATACCCCTATTACATTATGGGAAGAGATGTTCTTACCTGAAAAGCTAGAAAAAGCAGTGATGAATTTTGAGTTTGAGACCAAAGAGGGTGTGAGCACTCCCTTGGCAAAAGAGAGAGAAATTATTAATTTGGCACCTGTTGGAATGAGGCCTTTGAATAATCAATCAAAAAAACAAGGCTAATCTCATCATGATTATTGGTTCTCTATTGATTGCCTTTATCTTATTTGTTTCAAAAAGAATTATGAAGAATACTATCTACAACGGTATCTATAAGTTCTATTCATCTATCTATTCAATCCTCTCTATCTCTTGGACACTTATTGCCTCAGTGTTCTCATTAGTTCTCACTTTTATGATGGTGGTAAGTAATCATGATGTAACCTATTTTAATGAGAATATCCTTATCATCTCTCCCCTATCTATTCTTATGTTCATTTCTGTGATTCATTACACTTTTTCTAAAAAGGAGATATCTCGCTTCTTTGAATATTTGAATACCATCTCCTTCTTTTTAATAATTCTATTGATTATTGCAAAAGGAGTATTTCCTGATTATTTATACCAAGAGAACTATGAAATCATGTTAATTGCTATGCCCCTTTATCTGGTGAATTCAACTTTTTTACGTCCATTATTAAAGAAAAGACGAAAAGTTATTAATAATAACACCTGGTGATAGAGTCGAGAGCCTTGAGGATGAGCTCTTAAGGTGTTATGCTGACTTGTATCATAGTTAACAGGGTATTTATTTTGAACATAACTCTAATACCAAAAAGTACATACAATCTTTTTGAAACTCCATTAATACATCAAAGCACTTTTTGGTCACTTATCAAACAAAAGCAAGGGTACACATCTCTCGCTTTTGATATGAAAATCAAACTAAAAGAATTGTATTCACAGATTCCTTCTAGCGGATACGTTGTGGATGATGTTCACATTATCATGCAGCCCATCAATAAAGATTACTCTATCGGATATATTCCATATGGACCTGCCATTTCCCCAGCTGAGGAGGTAAGAGGTAATTTTATTGAGGAGTTGAGCGAACAATTAACATCGAAACTTCCGACTCACTGCATCTCTTTGAGATACGACTTGCCATGGGAAAGTCCCTTCGAGAACGATGTTTCTGTGGAAAGTCAACAATTGAGATTGAACTGGGGGACACATACCCATAATATACGAAAAGCAGTAACTGACACACTTCCAAGTACTACGTTGTTTGTGGATATTAGTAAAAGTAAGGAAGAGATTCTTTCAAACATGAAGCAAAAGACTCGCTATAATATTGGACTTGCACGGAGAAAAGGGGTTGAAGTGAAAGTTGGAACTCGTGAAGATTTCCCCCACTTTTATGACTTATATACACAAACAGCAATAAGAAATAATTTTACAATTCACGCCCCTTCCTTTTTCACCCCATTTTTTGAAGTACATGGGAAATTCTCTTCATCCTCGCTCCTTATAGCTTATCTTGATAATAAGCCACTTAGTGCCATGTTTTTAACAATGGGTGGGAAAAGAGCAACCTATCTTTTCGGTGCAAGTAGCAATGAACATAGAGAATCAATGAGCACATATGCACTTCAATTCAAAGCAATGATGATTGCAAAAGATGCTGGCTGCAATGTCTATGATATGTTTGGGATTGCTCCAACTCACGAGAAGAATCATCCAATGAGTGGTCTAAATCAATTTAAATTAGGTTTTGGAGGGACATTGCTCACAAGAATGGGATGCTGGGATTACCCTATCGATAAGGAAGTAGCCTCTTCTTTTAGTGAATATGAAATGAGGGCTAAAGGGTATCATCTATAAAGAGGGAGCTTATACTCCCTCTTTATGTGACATGAAATAAGCCTATTTCACTACAATCTTAGTCCCTTTTCCATGATAGAGAGAATCATAGATATTCTCAGGGTTTGTAATAAGCCCGATATTCCCGGTAGATTTTACAAAATCCATCATTGCTTGAACTTTAGGGAGCATACTTCCTGGTGCAAAGTGGCCTTCATCTACATATTGCTGACATTCATCTAAGGTGATGGTATCTAAATCTTTTTGTTCAGGTCTGCCATAATTCAATGATACTTTTTCTACAGCAGTAGATATAACAAAAAGATCTGCTTTTAATTCTTTTGCCATAAGAGCTGCAGCAAGATCTTTATCAATAACAGCTTCTTTTCCCGTCAATGATCCGTCAACGTTTCTCACTACAGGGATGCCACCGCCTCCAGCTGCAATTACCATGACATCATTGTTTACAAGAGTTCTTACTGTTTCAAGTTCTACAATAGAAACAGGTTTCGGAGAAGCCACAACACGTCTATAGCCTCTTCCTGCGTCTTCCATAATATCCCAACCATCTTGCTTTCTATGTTCAACAGCATCTTCTTCACTCATAAATGAGCCAATTGGTTTACTTGGGTGAGAGAAAGAAGGATCTAGAGAATCAACTTCTACTTGAGTAACAACAGTCGCAACTTGTTTAGCAAGGCCTGCTTTATTAAATTCATTATTGAGAGCCATTTGGAGTTGGTATCCTATTGCTCCTTGAGTGTCAGCAACACATGAATCGAGTGGTACTGTATGTAATATAGCTTTAGAGAACTCTGCTCTTAGTAGAATATAGCCTACCTGAGGACCATTTCCATGTGCGATAACAACTCTATTGCCGGCTTGTACTAAACGGACAATGTGAGATGCTGTTTTTCGAGCTGCTTCATATTGACTTGTAACACTCACATGTTTCGCGTCTTCAATAAGGGAGTTCCCTCCTATTGCGATGACAATTAATTTACCTTTTTCCATTCTATGTTCTCCATACATTTACTTAGGCTATCGAACAATCAATATTGTTTGTAGTAGATACAGTATAACAAAGTTGCAACAAAATGCAACACTTTTTATAATGAGTCTCTATCATTTTCATCCCATCGACTGCGTTGAATATATGCTTATATACTGATATTATAGTATGTGAAAAGCACACTGTGCTTGAGGAGCAAATAGTATGGGTAAGGAAGACAATATTGGTTCTAGATTCATTATTACCTTAGATGGAAATGATGTAAACGAGTCCTTTATAGAAGCAGTATCCCGCTTTGGGATTTCTTCTGTTCTTATTCAAAAAGAAAACATTGTTGACAAAGAACAATTAATTCATCTTATGATACAATCACTCGTACGATAAGAGAAAGGATGAGCAAGGAACCTTTCATTATATTAGACTATACAGATGAGTGTGCAGAACTCACGAATACTTTTATGACGCCCATCCCATCTCCTTTAGCCTTAAGTGCAACAGGAGATGAAGGGAATGCCTTTACTATTGGCAAACTTCATGCACTTGAGCTTAGAGAATTAGGATTTGATGCAATTTTTGGCCCTTCATTGGAACTTCACACTCATACCCTTCACAGAAATAATGAGAACATGAGTTTTGGGAATCTCAATGATATAGTGAGCCGCTTTGGTGTCGCTATGCAGCATGGATACATTGAAGGAGGAATCCTTCCTATTCTTCATCACTTTCCAGGAAAGAGCTCTGTGTATCATGGAGATGATGAGAGTATTGGAGTGAATGATAAATCATTAGAAGAATTACAAGAGACTGAACTCTATCCATTTGAAAGAGCTATTGAGAAAGATGCAAGAGCATTATTAGTGGCCCCTTACTATTATAAAGCATTTAGTAATGAAATAATGGTAGCGAGTATGGCACCCCGTCTCATTCAAGAATACCTTAGAGGTGAATTAGAGTTTGATGGCCTTGTTATTGCTTCTCAAGTAGATCATGTTGATATAAGTAATCACCTTAGTATAGAGACTGTCGCAATTGAAAGTCTGTTAAGCGGATGTGATCAAATCATCATCTCTCAAAGATTAGATCATATTGAGAAGATCTATCACTCTACTCAGGAAGCTTTATCAAGTGAATATCTCTCATATGATAATTTTAACACTCACCTTGAACGAATAGAGAAAGTGAAAGCACGAAAAACAAAAACAGCTTTTGATGAACAAACACATCAAGCTATTGTACATGCGATTATTGAAAGGTCGGTAACTCTCCTAAATGGTCAAGAAAATGGGCTTCCTGATCTTGGAGACAACCCAATTTTCTTATCAAAGAAAAGAGAAGAAGGAGATGAGAGAGAATCCTTTGCTCACTGGATGCAGCAACACCTAGGTGGAGAAGCTTTTGAATTTGCCAGCAATATAGAGAATGCTGAGATTAATCATCTCATTGAAGAAGCAAGTGATAACACTTCAATTATCATTGCCCTTAAAGATGGGTATGCTCATCCATCAGAACTAGCCCTTGCGAATTCTCTTGGTGCAACAGGGATTCCCACCATTGCAGTCTCTTTGAAAGACCCCTATGATGCACTTTTCTTACAACCGTCTATCATCACTATAGCTTTGTATGAAGAGTCCCCTATGACATTCGAAGGACTAAGGAAGGTCCTCACAAAAGAGAGAAATGCAACTGGAAATTTATCAATTCACTGGTAATGTATCTATTTACCAAATGATAAGATTTGTTTAATGTAATCATCAATTAATCTCTTTATATGATAAGGATAGTGCTGTGGAAAAAAAGATAACAAATTGATGGTTTTATTTGCTCTGTACATAACTTCTATGATTCTTGTGAATACACTTGGAAGTAAAATTACGACTCTAGGATCTGTTAGAGCATCTGTAGGAATATTCTTTGTTCCTATCCTTTTTTTAGTCACAGATATCATCGGAGAAGTGTATGGAAGAAAGACTTCAGCTCTAATTGTTAATATTTCAACTGGAATGCTTATGTTTATGTTTGTTATGATGGGCTTGTGTATCACACTACCAGCAAACCCAACATGGAATCTGCAAGAGAGTTATGTTTCAATATTCTCATCTTCAATGAGAATGACTATCGCTTCTCTCATCTCTTTCTATATAGCTCAACACATAGATGTATTCACCTTCTCAATGATAAAGAAGGTAACAAAAAGCAAACACTTATGGATACGTAACAATGTAAGTACAGTAATAAGTCAATTCTTTGATACAACAATCTTCATGTTTATTGCCTTTTACCACATCACTCCTAAATACACGACTCCTTTTATATTCTCACTTATCTTCCCCTACTGGGCATTTAAAGTTCTCTTTGCAATCATAGATACTCCGTTATGCTATCTTGGCGTCTATTGGGTAAAAAAGGGAATAAAGAGATTGCTTCATGAGTGTGTACATCTTTGGAGATAGCATTACTCGAGGACACTTTGGAATTGGATATGTACAGTATTTAGATTCATCATTCATCACAAAAGGATGGGATGGAGCAACGTTACAACAGATACTTTCATTTAGTAAGCATCATATGAAAAAGATTGATTCAACACATCCTTCAATCATCTTTCAAGGTGGTGCTAATGATCTACTATACACATATCTTTCAACACATTCGAATGGTTGGAATGAATATGTTGAGAATAAAAGAATGAGTAAACAAGCCCCTCTTTCTGATTGGAAAGAGGATGTGATAAAGAAATTAAGAAAGCTACAAGAAAAGCACCCAAATTTCTCCTTTTTCCTCTGTAATATTGCTATAGAGGTAGCCTTTGGGCGAGAAAAACTATTAACACTTACCTACCAATACAATGCAGTCATTGATGAAATTGGAAAAGAATTATCAATAGTGGTAATTGATTTGTTTAATCAGTATAAAGAAAGATTAGACGGAAAAACTGTAAGTGATTATATGCCTGAAAATAATGATAAAATCGAAGAAGACGCTATTTTTATTGAAGGAGATGCACAAAAAGCTACTCAATTGAGTCACTCTCGTTCACTCATTCTCACTACTGATGGAATTCATCCAAATGAAGATGGAGCTTCTTGTATAGCAAAAGCGATACACTCTTTATCCTTTATGTAATATTTATCTGTTTACCCTACACACTAAGACTCATTTTTATTACATTAGTGAAGAATAATAAGAATATTAGATTAATCCATGTGGAGGAATTATCATGGCAGAACAAGAATTAATGCCCGTTGAGCAGACGCTCCCCCGCAATTTATTTATACTCCCTCTCGTAGGTAACCCCATATTTCCCGGGTTGTTTACCCCTTTAGTAGTAGAGAGCAAAGAGGATATTGAAATTGTTAATCAAGCTTTGAACCATGGAGGCAATATTGGCCTTTTGTTGGTAAAAGATGAAAATAAAATTGACTACGAATCAGAGAACATGTATCGAGTAGGTACTGTTGCAAAGATTATAAAGAGAATCAAACTTCCAGATGGTGGAATGAATATCTTTATTTCAACATTGAAAAGATTCCAGGTGAAAGAGTTCACACTGGTGGAAAATTTATCGTTGCTGATGTTACCTATCTTGAAGATATTGAAGATAATCCAACAGAACTTAAGGCATGGACTCGACAACTCATTAATGAAACAAAGAAATTAAGTAGAGGAAATCCTTTATTCACAGAAGAGATGCGCCTTAATATGGTGAATATCGACCAAAGTGGAAAAATGGCAGACTTTATTGCATCAATCATTAACATCGAGAGGAAAGGACAACAAAGAATTCTCGAAACATTGAATGTTAGACGCAGAATGGAAAGAGTCCTTGTTCATATCAAAAAAGAACAGCAAGTCCTTCAGATGCAAGAACAGATTCAGTCTCGAGTAAACTCAAAACTTGAAAAAAATCAAAAGAGAGTATTTCCTAAGAGAAGAATTAAAACATATTCAACAAGAACTTGGACTCACAAGTGATCCTCGTACCGCAATTTTCGAGAAAATAAGTAAACAAATCTCAGAGCTCCATTTAGAAGGAGAAGTAGCAGAAGCTGTTCAGAATGAACTCGACAAATTCCAATCACTTGATCCGAACTCTCCTGAATACTCTATCACTCGAAACTATCTAGAGACAATCGCAGCACTTCCTTGGAATGATAGCGAACCAGAAGATTTCACCTTAGAATCAGCTTCTAAAATATTAGAGAGAGATCACTATGGGCTAAGAGATGTAAAAGATAGAATTTTAGAATATCTAGCAGTAAGAAAGAAGAAAAAAGATACAAAAGGATCAATCATTTGTCTCGTTGGCCCTCCAGGAGTTGGTAAAACCAGTGTTGGACGAAGTATTGCAAGTGCACTAAAGAAAGAATATTACCGATTTAGTGTAGGTGGAATGAGAGATGAAGCAGAAATCAAAGGACACAGAAGAACCTACATTGGGGCTATGCCTGGGAAAATCATCCAAGGATTAAAAACTGTGAAGAAAAAAAATCCTGTCTTCCTTATTGATGAAATTGACAAAATGGGAACTTCATACCAAGGAGACCCAGCTTCAGCACTTCTTGAAGTACTCGATAGTGAACAGAACTTTGCTTTCCGTGATCACTACTTAGACCTCCCATTCGATGTGTCTCAAATTCTCTTCATTGTTACTGCGAACTCATTAGAAACCATCCCTCGCCCTCTATTAGACAGAATGGAAGTCATCACACTAAGTGGATATACTTCAAAAGAAAAGTTAGCGATTGGAAAAAAATACCTTGTTCCAAAAAGTTTAAAAAAACATGGACTTCAAAAAAGTGAAGTATCATACTCCAATGCTATTCTCAACGAAATCGCGGATTCTTATGCAAGAGAAGCTGGAGTCCGTAACTATGAGAAATCGTTAGATAAGATTCACCGAAAAGTTGCAAGGGAAATCATTCAAAAAACATGCTACTCCTCCAGTAAAAATAACTCAAAAGAGGATGCAACAATATCTAGGTAAACCATATTTCTATGAAGATGAAATAAAGAAAGCTGATCGACCTGGAATGGCAGTTGGACTTGCTTGGACAAGTATGGGTGGTGATACTCTCATCATAGAAGCTGTAAGTTATCCTGGTAAGGGTGAGTTAAAACTCACAGGAAAATTGGGAGACGTGATGCAAGAATCGGCAAACATTGCCCTCACCCACTTAAAATCAATTAGCCAAAAATATGGAATTGATGCAACATGGTTTGACACTCATGCTATTCATCTTCACGTCCCAGAAGGAGCAACGCCTAAAGATGGACCTAGTGCTGGTATCACCATGGCAACAACCTTCTTCTCACTCATTACAAACACTGTGATTAATGACCACCTAGCAATGACTGGTGAACTTGATCTCATTGGGAAAGTAATGCCTATCGGAGGATTAAAAGAAAAAGTACTTGCTGCAAGAAGAAATAAAATTACTACTATTATCATTCCTAAGCATAATACACGAGATCTTGATGAATTAGATAGTGAAATTACTGAAGGAATCACCTTCCATCCTGTTTCTAATTTTGATGAAGCTCTCCCATACATTTTTGCTAATGCACCTAAGCCGATAAAAGGATAAATGATGGAATTACTTAGTCCAGCTGGTTCATTACAAAAATTACAATATGCCTATCTCTTTGGAGCAGATGCTGCATACATTGGAGTACAAGGATTCTCCTTAAGAGATAGAGCAAGTAATGTAAAAGTAGATTCGATTGAAGACCTCATTAAGGTAAAAGGGGATAAAAAGCTCTATGGAGCAGTAAATAGATTTTTCATGAAAGTGATTACCAAGATTTTGCTGCTTCCGTGAATGATTTTAAAAATTATCCCTTTGATGCCTACATTGTAAGTGACTTAGGACCTGCTATGCTCCTGAAGAAAACCTTAGGGGATAACATTCGATTACACCTCTCTACTCAAGCTAATACCCTTAACAGTGGAGCAATACAAGCATACAAAGAATTAGGATTTAGTAGGATCATCTTAGGTCGGGAAGTAACTCTTGATGATATTAAAAGAATAAAAGATGCAGTCCCTGAAATTGAGATTGAAACCTTTGTGCACGGGGCTATGTGTATGGCATACTCTGGCAGATGTTTCTTAAGTGCTCACTTAAGTGATAGAAGCGCTAATGAAGGGGACTGTGCTCACACCTGTAGGTGGAAGTACAATTTATTGGAAAAGAAAGAACCAAAAGAATATTACATCGAAGAAGAGACTCGTAAAGGTGAATACTTTCCTGTGATAGAAGAAGATGGATATTCAACGATTCTTAGTTCTAAAGACCTAAACATGATTGATCATCTTAGTGAATTAAAAGAAGCTGGAGTTGACTCCTTGAAAATCGAGGGACGGATGAAAAGTCTCTATTATGTTGCAACGGTCACTCGAGCATACAGAAAAGCAATTGATGTGATTGAGCATGGCGGCGATGCAAAAGATGCACTGTTGTATAAAGAAGAATTAGATAGTGTAAGTCATAGAGAATATTCAACCGGGTTCTTTTTCAATAAAAAAGATATAGAGACACCAACAGATATTACCTACTTAAGAGAATACCTCCTTATTGGTACGGTTGAGAAACAGGTAGGTCCAAACCGTTTTGAACTGGATCTTAAGAATAAACTCACTGTTGGGGACGAAATAGAGTATATTGGACCTGAAGTACTTTTTTGAAAGATAGTGTATGTAAACTTTTTGATGAGAATAATGAGGCGATGGAAGTTGCAAATCATCACCAAAAAGTCTATTTAGAGACAAAGGCCGAAATAAAAGAGGGCTATATAATGAGAAAACGGCTAAATTAGTCTTTATTTGCATATTTTTTAGCGTTTTTTTAGCTAATTTCCTTGTCTTATGTAATAATTATGATAATATAAAGCAAAAGACTACGAGGAGGCTAGCACATGAGTGTACACGAGCAAATAGTAGCTCAATTCGAAGCATACATAGCAGAGAATCAAAAATTTACTGAAAAAGGTATCAAGGCATCAGCTGCTCGAGCTAGAAAGGCTCTTGGAGAACTTGGTAAACTTGCTAAAGAGAGAAGAAAGGAAATTCAAGACGAGAAAAACGTATAGTTTACTTTTATCTTAATTTTCTAAAAGCCAGATGTAGTTATATATCTGGTTTTTTTTATCCTTCAGGAATGTCATTCTGGTTGGTATGAGCTCCTCTCTTTTAAAATTTCTGTTTGTGATACCTAAGAAATGGAGAAAATCGGTTAATCATGTAACACAACAATCAGATGTATCAGTATATTAGAGTAACGAAGAAAAATTATGGCTTACTTTAAGCTAATAACGAAGATACAGGAGTGTAGTATGGGAGAAAAACGAGAAATGAAAATATCAGTCAGCGGAGAGAGCAAGAATCCAACTAGGATAGACTTAACATCAGGTAAATTCTCCATGATAATCGACGAGCCAACACAGATGGGAGGAACCGATCAGGGACCTACTCCTGTCCAGGTGCTCCTCATGTCTCTTGCCGGATGCCTACATGTTACTGGCCACGAAGTTGCTAAACAAAAAGGAATGACTCTTCGTGGAATAAAAATACACATAGAGGGTACTATGAACCCTAATGCTTTTTTTGGCTATTCCTTTGATGAGAGAGCTGGATTTCAAAAGATAGAAGTTATTATCATACCAGATTTTGTAGATGTGAATCAAAAACAAATAGACGAATGGCTCGAAGAAACAGAATCTCGCTGTCCTGTAACAGACAATATTAAAGAGGAAACCTCTGTTGTTGTACGCATTGATTCTTAGAAAAACGTATATATTGCCTAGCTGAGAAGCAGATAATCCGATACTCAGCTAGGAGCAATTTTCATGTAAAAGAATATCGTGAGAAACTTTTAGTACCCCATCAACGACAGGTGCAATATGTTTATATACCTTCTCATCAATCTCTTTATATAATGCAACATTCTTCTTAATAGGGGTGAACACATCTTTCACATGCACCATATGATCAATTGCCTCATCTCTATCTGTGTAGATTAAGAGAGCCAATGATGCACAAATTGCAGCTCCAATGCTAGCAGAACCGCTCACTGCATTTCTCATTGCCCTGACGTTAAACACATCTGCTAAGATTTGCATAAAGACATCCCCATTTGAGCCGCCACCACTAACTATGATGTTTTAAGAGTAATCCCCTCTCTTCACACATTGCCAACACATTACCCTTCATAGTCATCGCTATTCCTTCGAGTATCGACCTAAACATATGAGGTCCTTTGTGAGACCCATTGAACCCAATCATAATACCGCGTTCATGAGGTCTATCTGGTTGAGCAAGCCAGTGAAGTATAGTATATAGGCCATCAGAACCAACATTCACCTCCCCTGCTAAAGATTCGAGATAGGCTTCTGGTGATATATTTTTTTCTTTTGCCTTAATAAGGATATCACTTCCAAGTAGGTCTTTCATCCAAGAGACAGTAGACATTCCTCGTCTTATCCCATTGCTCTCATATAAAAACTCCCCTTTTGTGCTCCAGGATTTGTCCAATAAGATGTAGTGTCACTTTTAGATTCTCGCCCCACCATCATACTAGTTATATAGGTTCCAAGTGAGATGAGCACTGTGCCGTCATCTTTCAATCCTGCGCCAAGTCCTTCAACAGCCTTATCATTAGCAGTGGAGACCACAGGAAGGTTGATTGGTATATGTGTTGCATCACTAGCTTCTTGTGTGATGTATCCCAATATTGTTGATGGATCAGTTAGTTCAAATAGCATATCTCGAGGAGTATTGAAGGATGAGAACTTCTCTTCATCTTCATACCACTCAAGGGTAACAGGATTAATAGGCCAAGGACCTACGTAATTAGACCTCGTATCCTTTTTTCTCCCGTTAGTCTATATGTAAGATATCCTGTTGTAGCACTTATATACTTTACTTCATCATCTTCATGCTCATAGGGCTTAGATAATCTAATGTCCATCCAACTTTGCACAGGGGCAGCAAGATCTCCATCTTCTTTCATCAAGACTCTGCAACATCGAATTGAACCTAGTCCCACCCCAATGATATCTTCTTTATTTCCTGTGAATATAGAGAGCGTTTTCTTACAAGCTTGTTGTAAGGAAGTCCACAAATCATCATCTGGATGTTCTGCTCTTCCATCTTCATACAACACAATCTCTTTTAAAGGAACTGTATAGGAACACATTTCATTTCCTAAAAGGTCAAATATTGCCACTTTGCTACTTTGTGTTCCGCCATCTATTGCTAGTATATACTTATTGTCCATTCGCTTTTCCTTATATTCTTTATTAATTCCTTTAGCGCATCAAGTATCCACCATCGACAGTGAGTACTGTTCCATTTACATATGAAGAGGCTCTACTAGCGAGAAAAATTGTTGCACCCATAAGATCAAATGTCTCCCCCCACCTAGATGCTGGAATATGAGAGAGTATCTCACTATTTCTTTTTTCATCTTTTATTGTCATCTGTGTAAGGGGCGTATCAAAATAGCCGGGAGCGATGGCATTCACTTGGATGTTAAACTGAGCAAGTTCATCACACATAGCCTTTGTCAGGCCAACAAGTCCATGTTTTGTAGAAGCGTATGCTGGAGACCACTTCCCTCCTAAGAATGAGAATAGCGATGCAATATTTATAATTTTCCACTTTGTTGTTCTATCATAGGATACATGCTTCATGAATCATCTCAAATGCTGCTGTCAAATTTACAGAGACCATTTTATCCCATTCTTTTCGACTATATTCTCTTATATCTTCTACATTAATACTGATTCCAGCACAGTTTACGAGGATATCTATGCTTCCATAAGTATCAATACATGTATCTACTACTCGTTTACACTCCCCTTCTTGGGTAATATCTGCTTCAATGAAAAGGTATTTCACACCACACTCTTCAACTAATTCTTTTGTTGTCCCATCATCATCAATGAGAGATGGAACTACTACATTAGCCCCTCCTTTAGCGAGGGCTGTAGAAAAGGCTTGCCCGAGTCCACCGTTTCCCCCTGTGACAATGGCGTTTTTCCCTTTGAGTGAAAAGAAATCCATAGTAAATTCTTTTAATTTCATGTATTTTTTCCTCTTTCTATTTTTTCTACTAGTCTATTAATGAATGTTAACGCATCACCTTCAACAACGATATCAGAAATACTACAAATTGGTGCATCTTTATTAGTATTGACCGATATAATGAAATCGACATCCTTAAGTCCTTCTATATGTTGTATTGCTCCATGTATTCCTAACGCTATATAAAGAGAGGGGCTTACAGTTTTTCCTGACTGACCTACTTGAATTGCTCTTGAAACTATTCCTTTGTCTACTATTGCCCTACTAGCACTTACCTCTCCGTGTAAAAGAGTAGCAAGATTAGTAAGTTCTTTCATAGAAGGGGCTATTCCTTTGCCACCTGAGATAAGGACCTCACTCTTTGTGATGTCGTATGGAATTATTTTTTCACTTCTCTTGATTACTTTGATTGAACTAGGAGTATAGGGAAGATTTCCTAATTCGATAATTCGAGAAAGCTTCTTTTGTGTAAGAGCATAGGAAAAGACTCCACTTCTTATGCTCATCATCACAGGTCCTTCTCCTGTAATACGAATACCTGCCATAATCTTTCCACTATAGGCTGGACGAATCAGCTCAATTCCTTCTGCTGTATTTCTAATTTTTGTTACATCAGCAACAATTCCTGTATCGAGTCTCATTGCGACTGCAGGAGCAATGGCTCTTCCCATATGTGTTGCTAGAAATAATATTGCATCAAAATGATATTCACAGTGTACATGGTGAATAACTTCACTGATTCCATGTTGATTAAATTGCTGCAAATGAGGATTATCAAGGTAAAGAATGAAATCGAACACTCCTTTTAATGGTTCAAGTTCACCATTGATAGCAAGTGCATATGTTTCATATGTGCCGTGTGGGAATAGCTGTCTCGCTACTTCAAGTAGCTGTATTGCTTGATGATGGAATGTTGGTTCAACATAGATTAATACTTTCTTCATATTAGACGAATTCATTCCTTTTTAAAAAATCATACACTTCATTGATTCCTTCTTCATCAACACCCACAACTTTTTTTGCTCTCTTTTCATATGTCTTTGTATAAGTGGAAACAACTTTAGTACGAGAACCAGATAACCCCACATCCTTTGGAGAGAACCCTAATTCTTTATTAGATATAACAGTGACTCTATCAGAAACATCCAAATTCAGGTTTTATACCTTACATAAGGCAATCTATATGGTGCCTCTCTTTGGAGGCTTAATATAGAGGGCATCTCTATTTCGTATAGTGTGTTAGCACTCTCATCTTCTACTTCTACTTGACATAGTGGTGTTGTAAAGCTCTCTTCATCTATGTGTGTAATATGATGGAGATGATCAAGGTGTAATGTTTGAGCAATTTGAGACGGAACATGAGAGGTATCACCATCAATGGCATGTGTTCCCATAAGAATGACATCATAGGGAATTTGAGAGAGATATCGAGAGAGAATAGTGCTTGTTACAAAGGTGTCACTGCCAGCAAAAAGTGGATCAGAAATAATAGTTGCGCTATCTACTCCAACTCTTAGGATATCGTGTACTAAAGGAGTAATAGAAAGAGGAGCCATTGTAACAAGTGTAATGCAGATAGAGGGAATCTGTTTTTTCATATGTAATGCACACCCGATGGCTTTTGCGTCATCGGGATTTATTATCATAGTGCTTTGTTCGCGTTGAATAGTCTGATGTTCATGGTCGTAGGAAAAGTTGTCCACATCAGGTACAAATTTTACTACACAGATTATGTTCATGCTAATTACGGTCCCCTACTCTATTTGTGTTCTATTGAATGTATTTCATCCCTTCTTCTTGTGGAAAGATTGCTCCATAGTTCATGATTCCCTTTGGATCAAATGCTTCTTTTAATTTCTCAAGCATATAATATGCAGATCCATGTTCATCTTTTGTCCATTCACTTCGATACTTTCCAATACCATGATGGTGACACATAGAACCACCCATCTTTATCGTTTCTTCAACGATAATTTTTTGTATAGGATGATGGTAGATAATTAGTTCATCTTCTGGTTCACAATAGATATTATAGTTATAGACAAAGTACATATTTGTTCCATTGAGATATGAATGAGAGGAGTGACCACCTAACATGGTAAGGTCTTTTGCTCTATCAAATTCATCTCTTATACGAGCAATAACAGAGTTGTAGATCTTTGGAATAGTTTCCCAGTCTGCAGATATTTCAGTGGTAAATCCACTGTGCGAGTCATGTTCAACCATTCCAAGGAATTCATCGTCAATATCTTGTTGAGACCAGTTAAGTTGATTAAACCAGGTTTCTATGAGGCTACTATCAACTTGTTTGATGATACCTTCTTTATATATTTCAACAGCCTCTTCAATTGCTTCTACAGTCGCTTTTACGATTCCTTTTGGTCCTTCTGCCATAAAAAGGAGAACACATTTGTTTTCATAAAAGTGGTAGAAATGCTGTGCTGCATCTTCTTCTGAATAGGTTCTAGCAACAGAGGGTCTAAATCCATTGACCATCACTTCACGAAGAACTTTGATGCCAGTCTCTACATCTTTTACTAAATATCCTAAGAATTTATTATTCTCTGGGTAGTATTTGAATATCTTCACTGTCACTTCAGTGATGTAGCATAGGGTTCCTTCGTTTCCGATAGCTATGTGACGAATATCTGGCCCTCCTGAACGACGTGGTACATTCTTTATTCTAGATACGTGGCCATCAGGGAATACACATTCCAAACCTACGACCATATCTTCAATTCCACCATAAAGCGTTGAGAGTTGTCCAATGCTTCGAGTTGCAACTAATCCACCATATTTAGCTACTGGTTTAGATTGTGGTGAGTGTCCTGTTGTGAATCCCACTTTTCTTAGTTCATCTTCTAAATCCTGTAGAGCGACTCCTGCTTGTACGGTTGCCTGTGAATTATAGGTATCAATTTTTACTATCTCATTGAGATGAAGTGCATCTATAACAATGGTAATATCCTTCCAGTTCTCAAGGCCACCTTCTGTTGCTGTCTTCCCTCCTCGAGGGATGACATTGACTTCGTTCTCATTACAGAACATTAAGAGTTTTCGTACTTCTTCTGTGTTTTTTTGGATAGACGATTGCTATTGGAGATGGGACGTTTAATACTTTTCGAGCTTTAGCAAATTTTTTGTACCTATCTGCTGCTGCATCATATAGATCATCCTTGTTTGTATTTATTTGCTCTTTTGAGAGCATTTTTGTTAACTGATTTATTAATGTTGTTGAATCTAACATCTATTCCTCCTCAAGAATTATGAAAAAGTAATAACCGATTGGTATTCTTCTATAGCTTTCTTGTACAATCTTAAAGACTATGTTTCATGAGGTCAAGGAAAATGGAAATATTTCTATACAATTCCTATATAATCATTTTTATTGGAAAATTTCACTTATCTATACAATTATGTTACATACGTGTTAACATATAGCAAAGAAGAGGAACACCAATATGTTGAGTATAGATTTTACGACCTTAAATGATTTAGAGAAAAAGATTCATGAAATACTTCAAGGTGCGATTACAGATCACCCTGCTATGCGAATTACAGAAGCTGCATCTTTGTGCGGGTGCTCAGTTTCGAAAATATCAAAATGTAGCAAAAAGCTTGGTTTTACAAATTTCAAACAGTATATCGATTTTTTAAACAATAGAGATAGAAAGATCTCTCCCCCATCTACAGAGCTATTAAGAATTCAGAAATTCATTACCCATTTTGATGAAAGAATTGTTGATGAGATGGTACAACTTATTGAGGATTATGAAAGAATCGTCCTCTTTGGGTATGGCCCCTCTCTTCTATGTGCGCAATATATTGAATATCGTTTACGAACAGCTACTAATAAAATAGTAGTTGCCGTAGTTGATGATGTGAGTGCAGCTTCAATGACTGATAATAAGACACTACTCATCATGTTCACTGTAACAGGAAAGTATCGAAATTTCACGAATATTTATGCATCGGCGAAAGAGAAAGGAACAAAAGTTGTTATAGTGGCACTTCATTATAATACATCATTGATTAATCAATGTGATACCATATTCTTTCTCACAGATGAGGCACCCTCACAACATCTCGTCCCTTATGAACAGCCAAGAACCCTTATTTTCATCTTTATGGAAGAGGTAATGAGAATAATCTCTGAACATGTTAAGGCTAAAAATTAATACGAAAGAAGTAGACGAAAAATATACTTTAATATTTTTGGATTAAGAGATTAGGTGGGCACTTGCTGTTACCTGCAGTGTTAGGGTGATAATATTTTTAGAAAAATTCAATAACATTTCTTTGGTTTCTTTTATCAATAGAATGTACCAGATTAATAATATTGTATGGTCTACCATGTGCTGAAACAATGACTTCAACATTTCGATTTATTAGTAATCTCCACGAATCATAGACTTCATGTATATCTTTATTGAACAAAGTCAAATAACTTGCACCTGCCCAATTTAAAAAATTTGAAGCAAGATCACCACAGAATGCATACCTCTTTTTGTATATATATGTAACTGAATCTGATGAATGACCTGGTGTATATATTGCTTGTATATCAATTCCCAGAACATTATGTAAATCAAAATTATCATCATTAAATACTATATCGTTTTCTCTTACAGTATAAGGTGGAAAAGAAAGATTCCACTCGGGAGACAATAATTGCTTTAATTTAAACAACACAAATATTCTTCTATTTACAATACCACCTCCGTTATTTTTATTATTGAAGCCTGTCGATACCAAATCTGCTGTTTTTCTATGCATAACAACTGAAACAGAAGGATTTATTGAAGTAATTTGCTGTAAAAAACCCACATGATCATCGTGATGATGTGTTAAGAGTACGTACTTTATATCATTAATATCAATTTTATGAGTATCCAAATACTCATTAAATTTATCAAACTCTTTTTCATAAGCGTTATCAATAAGTATATATCCATGATCTATTGGAATTAAAAATATGTTTGTAAACTCAAATTCTAATTTTATTACTTCATTTGGCAGTCTTTCACTATTTCTGTTCTCACATTGATAAGCAGAAATTAATAAAATACTTACAAATTGATACAAATGCTATAAAAATTACTAATGACTTCTTTTTCATCGTAAAAGAGCCTCTCTTAATATTTACCCAAATTTCTGTTCAATCATTACCACTTAATGTTTCAGTAATATAGCGTTAAATAATTGCTGTTTTGTTAAGATCATACACCATGAGGAATTCTTCTTCATGTTCTCTAACTATCTTAAATCCTATCTTCTCATACATCTTGTATGCATAGTTTTCTTTTTGAACCGCTAAACTTGTCTTCTTATAACCTTCAGCTTGTAACAACTTTAACATTGCTTGCATCAGTGATGTTCCAATTCCATATCCTCGATAATTCTTTAACACTGAAATTGCAAATTCTGGAGTGTTCTCATCTATATATCCATAACCTTTGATTTCGCCTGCTAGTATTCTGGTCCATACACATCCTACTATATCCTTCTCATATTCTGCCACTAAACAATAGTCTGTTTCTTTACCAAAATCCTTTATATACACTTGAAGTTCTGGTGTAGTAATAACATCTTTTGGTAGGGGATTATCCATATCTTCTTGAAAGATTGCTTCATAGAGAAAATTATTCAGTACATGTATTTCCGAAGAATCAATGTTCCTAATGGTGTATGTTAGTTTCTGTTTCATAATTACTCAATTATTTAATGATATATATGTTCATTATACTACTAGTTATCCTTCATCCTATTCCATTTATACTTATGATAATATCATTGATTTTGTACATTGCATATGAGAGTTTTTAAGTATCCTAATAGTAATTTGATCTTTATAGAGCTCCATAAAACAGACAACTTCATAAAAACCTAAAAAACTAGACAATTTTCATCAAAATTTGATTTTTTTTGTCTTGCTTTGAGAATTTTTCTCCCTTAGGATTATCCCATTAACCAAAAGGAGAAAAATCATGAAGAAAATTTTATTAGTATTATTGTTGTCTCTTGTAAGCCTATCAATGGTCTTTGCAAGTGGAGCTACTGAAGAAAAGACATCTGAGAATTGGCCAGAAGAACCTGTCACAGTTATATGTCCCTGGGCAGTAGGTGGGGTTGCTGACCTTGTGAACAGAAAAGCTGCAGTATATGGTCAAGAATTATTAGGTCAACCTGTATTAGCCACAAACGAGTTAGGTGCTGGAGGCAATGTTGCATTAACAAACTTTTTAAAGAATGGCCCTAATGCTCATAATTTGATTTTTGGTGGTGAAGGTGGATTCTCAATTGCACCAAACGTTGATGGAAAAGAAGCAATCATGTTCACCTATGATGATTATGTTCCTGTAATGAATATGTACACAGCAACATTTGTAATGACAGCTGATGCTTCTTTAAATATTAGTAATTTAGATCAATTGAAAGAATATGGTAAGACTCATAATTCTAAAGTCGCTGTTAATGGTATCTCCGGTTCAGAAGCCTTCTTAGCAAAAGCATTATTCAAAGAATTAGGAATCGAGGTAACACTAGTAAGTTATAATGGTGCTAATCTAGCTTTAGATGCTGTAGCTAAAGGGGAAACTCCTTTTGCTATCTCTCACCAATCTCAAGCTAAAGGTGCTGTTCAAGGTGGTCTAATTACCCCTGTAACAGTATTTAGTAAAGATGCTGTATCTAATGATTTATTCAAAGATGTAAAACCTGTTGGCGCTTATGGAATGGAAGCATATTATCCAAATACATGTTTCCTTCTTGCTAGAAAAGGAACAGATGATGCAGTTGTTCAGAAAATTCGTGATGCTTATTTAACAATTATGCAAAAAGAAGATGTAAAAGAATTATTTGCCAAATTGATGATTGAACCAAGTGCTTGGACTGCTGAGGACATGGATGATCATATTGAACATGTCATTCAAATTGTAAAAGAAAATCAATAAATCATTCTTTTTTTAAATAGATGGTCCCATAGTTGGACCATCTTTATATGTTGAGGGAAAAATATGGGTCGTTTCATTCAGAAAATAGATAATTTTTTAGATACAACAGCTGTCAAGTTGGAAGAACGGAAAATGACACTACCAATAAATATTGTTGGTTCAGTAATATTTATCGTCGTATCTAGTGTTCTTTTAATGTTTAGTTCCTACTCAAATAAAAATTAATACCGACGCAGTTGTTAATGCAAGGACATTTCCAGTATTGATGTTAAGAATTGCTCTTATATTTTCAATAGTCCTTTTATTAAAGGATATAATTTCAATAATCAGAAAGCAAGAAATCGAAAAAAAGAATTTAATTTAATTAGTTGAAATAAAGTTTCTAATAATCCTAGCGATGTTGATCATTTTTTTAACAATGCTATATTTCACAAACTTTATTGTTAGTTCAATAATATTTGGAATTATGATGCTCTTCTATTTTAGGTCGAAAAAAAATATCTCATTATCTCATTGTAATATTGGCCGCTATTTTAATTGGAGTTCTATTCCAAAACGTACTTCACGTACGTCTACCATAGGAGATTATATAATGGATTTGTTTTTACAAGGAAGTGCCTTATTATTTAATCTTCCAAATTTTATTTTACATGAATGTAGGACTTCTATTAGGTGTTATATTCGGAGCTATTCCAGGATTAACAGTTATCTTATGTATCGTCCTATTTTTACCATTCACATATTCTTTGGGAGCTATTGAGTCCTTTATGTTTTTGCTTGGAATATATTGTGCCGGCTCTTACGGTGGATCAATTTCAGCAATTCTCATTAAAACTCCAGGAACTCCTCATGCAGCAGCAACAATGTTGGATGGGTACCCATTAACACAAAAAGGTCATAGCATGAAGGCTTTGAATATTGCACTCAACTCGTCCACCTATGGAGGAATCTTCTCTGCAGTTGTGTTACTCTTTTTTGCACCTCAAGTTGCAAAATTCGCTCAGATGATGGGAACTCCAGAATACTTTCTTGTATGTGCATTTGGTTTAACGATTATTGCAGGAGTATCTGGAAACAATCTCATAAAAGGTGTCATAACAGGTGCTATTGGGTTATTTATTTCAACTATTGGAATAGATGCTATGTCTGGTGGAACAAGATTCATATTCAATAATATCAACCTATATTCTGGGATTGCTCTTGTAATTTCTTTAATTGGATTATTTGCTTTATCAGAAGTCCTAGCTAAAAAGTGAAAAACAAGAAAACAAAGAAGAAAGTAGATACTTCTCTCTTAAAAAAAAGCAGATGCGAAATTAACAAAAAGCTGAAAGAAGAACAGTAGTAAAACCGATGCTCCTTTCTGGAATAATTGGAGTTATTATTGGAATCATCCCAGGAACTGGGGCTTCAATGGCGAGTTTCTTTAGCTATGATAGAGCTAAAAGAATGAGCAAACGACCACAAGATTTTGGACATGGTTCTATTGAAGGAATCAGTGCTTGTGAAACAGCTAATAATGCAGTAACTGGAGCGACTTTGATTCCCTTATTGACAATGGGAATTCCAGGAGATGGATCTGTTGCAATCATGCTTGGAGCTCTGATGATTAATGGATTGACTCCAGGTCCTAACTTGTTTGTTGAGAATGGACCAATTATGTATGCGATTATGATAGGTCTTATTTTTGTAAATGTTTTTATGTTTTTACAAGGAAAATTCTTAACAAAATGGTTCGCAAAAATAATATCTGTTCCCGTAGCAGTATTAACTCCAATTATAGTCATGTTCTGTTTTGCTGGTGCATTTAGTGTAAATGCTTCACTATTTGATATTGGAGTCACTTTAGTATTTGCTTTTATCGCTTATGTCGTAAACAAATTTGGATTTTCAACAATCCCGATTTTATTAGGTTAGTTCTTTGGAACCTTAACCGAAGAAAATTTTAGAAGATCATTAGTATTAAGTGATGGCAGTTGGTCTATTTTTGTATCAAGTCCTATTAGTATCATATTTTTACTATTCATTATTATTACTGTTTTTTTTAATTGTAAAAAGTCAATTAAAAGATAACAACAAAGGAGCACAAAGTGAGCAAAACTAATATTGTTGTTTATTTTTCTGATCAACAACGTTCTGATACAGTAGGCTGTTATGGACAGCCATTAGATATAACCCCGAATTTAGACAAGCTAGCAAAAGAAGATCCTATACGAAAATGCTTTTTCTCCTCAACCGGTTTGTGGCCCTTGTCGAGCTATATTTCAAACAGGAAAATATGCAACAGATACAGGATGTTTTAGAAATTCTATAGCATTACCCCCGGAATCTAAAACAATTGCTCATTATCTTGAACAAGAGGGGTATCAAACAGCTTATGTTGGGAAATGGCATTTAGCTTCTACTGGTAATTTAGAAGAAAAACCTTATCAAGATTATCAAACAACACCGATACCAGCCAATTTAAGAGGAGGCTATACAGGGTATTGGAGAGCTAGTGATTTATTGGAATTCACCTCAGATGGATATGGAGGATATGTGTTTGATGAAGATAACAATACATGTGAATTCGAAGGATATCGAGCTGATTGTATAACTGATTATGCTTTAGATTTTGTAAAAAATTCTCATAAAGAGAAGCCTTTTATGCTTTTCTTATCCCACATTGAACCTCATCATCAAAATTCAACACGCCATTATCAAGGGCCCATTGGAAGTAAGGAAAAGTATAAAAGATTTCATATTGCCAAAAGATCTAGAAGTGTTAAAAGGAGATGCAGCAGAAGAATATCCTGACTATTTAGGACAATGTAATTCTTTAGATACAAACTTAGGACGCTTAATTGAACAATTAAAAGAAACAGGCGTGTATGAGAACACGATAATTCTCTATGTAAGCGATCATGGTTCACATTTTAATACAAGAAATAATGATTCTCATTTACATGGATTTGATGATTATAAAAGATCCCCTCATGATGCTTCATTGAAGGTCCCTCTTATTATCGGAGGGGGAAAAATCAAAAAGGCTCAAGTGGTAAAAGAATTAGTCAGTACAGAATCACTAGCAAAAACAATCCTTTCAATAGCTCAGATCAATCCTGATGAGGAGTTAATTGGAGAGAATCTTCTTGACCTTGAATATCTTACAAATGATAATAGAGCAAACGAAGTGTATGCTCAAATTTCAGAAAGTAGAGTGGGAAGGTGCATTAGAACTCAAAGATACCTTTATAGTGTATATGCTCCGGGTATGAATGGTGGAGAGAAACCTTCTAGTGATTTGTATGCCGATGATTATTTATATGATATGGATAAAGATCCTCATCAGTTGAATAATCTTATCTTTGAACCTCAATATGTGAAGATAAAAAATGAATTACGAGAAAAACTAAAAAAAATGGATTAAGGAAGTTGAACGAATAGATGTTACAATCCAATAAAAGATATAGAGTTATGTAATGCCAAAGAAATTTAAAAAAGATATTATCTATGATTACATAAAAGTATTTATTGAACAGAACAAATATAATTCAATAAATAAGATTCCCTCTGAACCTTATTTGTGTGAGAGATTTGATGCGAGTCGAGAAACTGTTAGACGCGCATTGGATCAGCTCAAAGAAGAACATATTATCTTTTCTGTAAAAGGATCTGGTACTTATTTTAAACCTGTAGCTATCCAAGACAATATTCATGAGCAAAGTTGTAAATATAGGATAGCTACAATCATTCAAGGACAAGACAAACTTGCAAATAAGTTATTCATCAAAGGGCTACAAGAAGAACTACACAATAAAGATGTCGAGCTAAGGATTTTCTATACAGATAATAAGTTTTCTAACGAAAGAGCCTGTTTACAAGCTTGCGCAAGGGGTTTTGATGCTTTAATCATTGATGGTGTGAAAGCGAGTCTAATGAACCCCAATCTAGACATCTACCAAAAGCTCGAACAAAAAGATATTCGATGCATTTTTTATAATAATTATTACCCAGAAACCCACTTTCCTCGAATAATTATTGATGATAATAAGTGCGCACACCTATTAGTAAAACAAATCGTTGAAGAGGGACATAAGGATATTGCAGGCATCTTTTCTGTGATAACTATCAAGGGACTCAAAAATATAGAGGGTTCATCCAAGCTTTGAATCAGTTCAATATTGAGATTAAAGATGAAAATATTAAATGGATTTTCAGTGATAATATTGGCGAAGAGAAAGAGTTTGATAGAATCATTTCTAAATTCTTAAAGAAAAATAGAAGCACAGCAATAGTATGCTGTAACTTCATGATATTGAAACACATCCAAAATAGAACCAAAAATACAACGAAGTTAGCTTGCTTTGATTATTCTGGAGATACATGGAAAGAAGAGAACATTCTTTGCTCAATTTCTCCTTCCTATGAAATAGGGATGAAAATCGGAAAAAATATCATAATGATGTTAGAAGATACCAATTATAAGATTCATGACTATTCTTACATCTTTAATCCCACAATCTACTATCCCTAGTAGTTACAGCTAATGTTTAACGTGACCATGTAATAGAATCTTTGACCTAACTCTCTAGAATTTCTCATACTCACTATGCATATATGATTCCTCTTTTTGATTCGTTATACACACATCAATAAGAGGAATCAGTTCAATTAAGTATCAGTGAGTTAATTCTCCTCATAATATGCAACGCCTAACTTCGATGGGACATTGAAAGATTTCCTGCTCATCGTCAGTATAATAGTAAGCACATAAGGAAGAGCAATGAACAATTCATTAGGAAGCATCGTCGTCGCATTTGATTGCATCAATATCGCAAATGCTTCTGCCAAGCCAAATATCAGCGTTCCAATGAAAGCACCTATTGGATTCCAGTTTCCAAGGAAACAGATTGCAAAAGCTATCCATCCACGTCCACCGATCATGTTTGTTGTAAACATCCCTAAATATCCAATTGAGTAGAAAGCTCCAGCAATTCCACATATGATACCTGAGACTGAAACAGTTAAGAATCTCACCTTTGATACACTGATACCAGAGACATCGACCGCTTCTGGATTCTCTCCTGTCGATCGAATCACTAACCCAAGGGATGTCTTATAGAGGATAAAATATCCTAAAGGGACAAGGAAATAGATTGAATAGGTTAATATATTCTGTTGAAACAATATTTGTCCAATAAAAGGAAGATCAGAAAGAATCGGAATAGCTATTTTCTTCAATGGTTCGACTGTGAGTGGAGATAAAGGAACACCAAACACCACACGCTGAAGGAAAGAACAGAGTCCAAGAATCAGAATATTTATGGCAGTTCCCGTTACAATCTGATGCTGTTTTAACGTTACAACAATATATGCATATAGCATCGCAACCAATAATCCTGAAAAAGCAGCGTAAAAAAGTCCCAGGCAAGACTCCCTGTAAGATATGTAGCAGTAAATCCTGCCCACGCACCCATGAGGAATATTCCTTCTATTGCCGTAACCATCACCCCTGTTCTCTCTGCAAACACCTCTGAAAGAGACCCGAGAAGAAGAGGAGTACTCATCATCATTGCTCTAGATAATAGATTGATAATCATATTGAACTACTCTCCTTTAGGAGCTTTTTCTCCCTATTCACTTCCCATTTTCTTCGTACATAGTACGAGATAATTACGAATACCATCACAAAGCCTTCCATCAAGTTGATAATACTTGATGGGACTCCTGATAATTGTCCCATGATCGTCCCTCCCACATGAAGTGCACCAAACAGGATAGAAGCGAAAATGATACCAATCGGATTCCCATTCGCTAATATGGCTATTCCTATTCCAAGGGCTCCGATGGAAGGATTAAAACCCTGTAAAAGCATATGCTGAACACCATTGACCTCGGTGACTCCCGCAAGACCTGCAAGTCCACCACTGATCATAAAGGATAAGATATAAATCTTTTCGGGATTAACTCCGTTCATTCTAGCTGTCTCTTGGTTCTGCCCTACTGCTCTTATATGAAACCCGAAGGTAGTCCTATAAAGAATAAGCCATACAACCACTGCTGCAATGACTGCTAAGATGAAGCCGAAGTGAAGTCGGGTATTAGGCACAATTCTAAAAGCCATGTGCTCTTTGCAAGAGACTCTGTCTGAGGATACTCACCCTTACTCTCCATAAGGACTGTCCTTAGTAGGTAGTTCATGAAATTCAGTGCGACATAGGTGCTCATCATACTAATAAGAAACTCATTTGCTTTAAACTTTGCTTTTGAGAATCCTATGAATCCACCCCAGATTCCACTGGTGATAAAAGAACCAATGATTGAAAGAGGAATTGCTATTGGGGAAGGAATCGCTAGAGAAATCGACACTGCCGTGATTGCTCCAATATAGAATTGTCCTTGTGCCCCGATATTGAACAAACTTGCCTTGAACGTAAAAGCAAAAGCAAGGGCTGTAAATATCAAAGGGGTTGCTTTGACGAAAATCTCCCCTATCGTATATCCGTCTCTAAACATTGATGAGAAGAGAATTGCAAAGACAGAGAATGGATTTTTCTTGAGAAAGAGAACCATCACCCCACTAAGTATCAACCCCAAGGCAACAGCCAAGAAGTTAGTAATTAAAATATCACGCGTTTTTTTATCCATTATATCGCTTCCTGATGTTTATAGCCGGCCATCAATAATCCAATCTTCTGGCTATTGAGCTCAGAAGTCTTGAAAATACCCTGAATTTCTCCTTTATAGAAGACTGCGACCCTATCAGCTAGAGTGAAGATCTCAGATAATTCAGTCGAAACCAACATGATTGCTTTATTGTTTTTCTTTTCTTTTAATATCGCTGAATGAACATTACTGATTGCACCAAGATCAAGCCCTCTTGTTGGCTGATCAAAAATGATGAAATCTCCACAAAATTCCACTTCCCTACCGACAATGACCTTTTGTTGATTTCCTCCAGAGAGTTCTCTAGCAAGAGAATTGGGTCCTGGAGCTCTCACATCATATTTTTCAATACCTGAGTTGTTTTCTCTTCAAGCTTCTTTCGGTCGATAAAGCCATGTTTATTCCACGTACCACTATAACTTGCTTTTAGAAATACATTCTCTGAAAGGGTCATGTCCATGACCATACCAAATCGATGTCTATCCGATGGGACATATCCCATGCCGATTGCAATTCTTTCTTTGACTGAGAAATTGGTGATATCCTGATCACCAAGCATGATAGAACCTGCTGTCGACTTCAAAGACCCACAGAGCGCCATACAGAGTTCCTGCTGTCCATTCCCTGAAACACCAGCAATTCCGAATATCTCTCCTTTGTGGATAGTAAAATCTACATGCTGTAAAAGAGGAACCTCATGCTTATATTGATAAGAGAGTCCCTTCACTGTAAGGTAGGCTTCTTGTGCCTGGACAGTATCCTCACCCTTATCCAATTCTTCAATCGTATGTTCAATCATCATCTTGGAGAGTTGGGCTTCATCTACTTCGTCTTTTAAGACATTACCAAAGACCTTTCCAGATCTCATTACGATAATTCTATGTGCTACATTCATTACTTCTTTCAATTTATGGGTAATAAAAATAACAGCATTCCCTCGCTTAGAATAATCTTTCACGAATTCCATTAAGGTATCAATCTCCTGAGGAGTGAGAACAGCTGTAGGTTCATCCATGATAAGAAGATTCGCATCAAGATAAAGAGCTTTGAGAATCTCCACTTTCTGCTGTTCTCCAACCGTAAGATCTTTTATCTTTTTTCTGGCATCGACATGGAACCCATAGGTATCGCCAAGTTTCTGAATCTTTTCCTCGGCTTCACTCCAGTGGATCTTCCCTCTTACATTACCTAAGATAATGTTCTCCGTAACTGTGTGTGCTGAAACGAGAGAAAAATGTTGTTGGATCATGGAGACTTTCAAATTCATCGCATCTTTGGGATTCTTTATCGAAATCAATTCACCATCTTTATAAATCTCTCCTTCATCTGCTTGATAAAGTCCGTAAAGGATCTTCATGCAGGTACTTTTCCCTGCTCCATTCTCTCCAAGAAGCGCGAGGACCTCACCCCGATTCACTGACAAGGAAACATCTTTGTTCGCAATAACTTTAGCGAAATATTTCGAGATATTCTTTAGCTCAAAAAAGGTTTATTCATACATTCTTCCTGATAGGATTCATTCTTGATTTACACTGTAATGTCGAAAAGTAGATAATTCTATATATTTTTTTATAAAAACTTCTACTTGTATCTCTCTTTCTTTAGGGACAGAATATCCCGACCTAGATCGGGATATTACATTGTGTGTTAATTGTTATTTGAACATTGATTGGAAATCAACATTACCAGCTAGAGCCTTAGCAATTCCTTCATCGACTCTTCCTTTGATATCATCTGCGAATGTGTCAGGATATACTGGTCTAAAGATGCCTTCTGCAATCCCAGCTTCATGAACCATTCCACCTTCTAGTGTACCTTCTGCAAATTTTTCAACTGCCCAGGTATAGAATATTTGGAAGTCAAAGATTACTGATGCAACGACTGTTCCAGGAGCGATGTCATTTTGATTACTTGAGAATCCAACGAATTTCATTCCTTTTTCTTTTGTTGCTTGGATAGCTCCAAGGCCAACCTGATTTGCATATACGAATAATGTATCAGCACCATTGTCAATCATGTTTCAGCCATCTGTTTTCCAAGAGCAACATCATCCCAACTGTTAGCATAAGATCTAGTTGCTTTTGCGCCTGAAATGCCTCTATCTAATGCGATACCAACTGCAACTTCTTCATATACATCAAGTAGTTTTTCCATTGCTTCATTTGGGAATCCACCGATAGTTGCAAACTTACCGTTTTCTGTAACTTCACCAGCAATTAAAGCAGCGATATAACTTGCTTCAAATTCTTTTGGGAAGATTGGAGAAACATTTGGATAATCTGCCTTAAATCCATTTACCACACAGAATGATGTATCTGGATAATCTGCTGCGACCTTGTTAGCAGCATCATCGAACTGAGTTCCTGCTGCCATGATGAGATCATATCCTCGTTCACTGTAGTTTCTGAAAGTTGATTCATAATCAGAAGCCTGAACATTTTCGATATATTCCATCTTGGTACCCAACTGTTCATTACATGCAATAAGACCAGCATAGTTGGTCGCATTCCATGATTGATCATTAATAGGACCAGGAAGAATGAGTACAATCTTCAGATCACTGATTTTATTCCCGCTTACTTCTTTCTCGACCTCTTTAGATCCAGAAGCGAAGCCAGAACCAAGTACCAAACACGAAATGAATAACACTAATAAAAATTTTTTCATTTTCTCTCCTTTGCAATGGAATTTGCTCTTTGCTTATCTTATGCATATACCGTGCCAATTACCATACTTTCCTCATAATGATGTCAGAAACACGTTATTTTGAGATACTATTCATTTGAGCTTTTAAAATTGTTATGTTAAAGTTGTCCTAAAATAGGACAGTGTTTGTTCAGATTGTACTGAAACTGGTATCAATATGTACTAACGGGAGAGAGAAGAATTTGGATATTTTATTCATTGATGATAATCACCAGTTGTTTCAAGTCCTCAAAGATAACTTTTCATTTGTGGGACACTATCTGTTCTATGCAAAGAACACCCAAAAAGCGTTTTGTGTTTTACAGGAAGAAGATATTGATATCATCCTTCTTGATGTAAAATTGGGAAATGAGAATGGTGTCGACACCCTAGAAAAACTTAAAGCAGCCTACCCTTTTATCCCGGTCATTATGATTACTGGATATGCAACAGTTGAAGCTGCTGTTAGAGCTATGAAGCTAGGAGCCTTTGATTTCGTTCGAAAACCTATTGATTTCAACACCTTATGTACAAGGATAGATTCTGCAACAGAAAATTTGCTGAGAAAAAGAAAGAATGAAAAAATCAGATTCAACACATAACAACAGAAACAACTTTCTGCAGAGTAAGAACGTTGAGTTCTGCAATGTATTGCAGAGGGCAAAACAACTCGCTGCATCTGATATCACCATATTAATCATCGGAGAGAATGGAACAGGTAAGGAAGGGTTAGCAGAATACATCCTAAAGAATTCAAAAAGACAATCTGAAAAATTCATTAAAATCAATTGTGCAGCCTTTCCTGAAAGCCTTCTTGATAATGAACTCTTTGGACATGAGAAGGGAGCTTATACAGGAGCTTCATCGGAATATAGAGGAGTATTTGAACAAGCTGATCGTGGCACGCTCCTTCTTGATGAAATCGGTGATATGCCCAAAACTCTTCAGGCAAAAATTCTTAGAGTTATCCAGAATCAGGAAGTAAGAAGAATCGGGGCGAATGAGACAAAGAAGATCAATGTGAGATTCCTTGCATCTACAAACAAGGATTTATCAGCAATGGTGGAAGAAGGGTCATTCAGAGAGGATCTTTTTTACCGACTTAATGGAGGGATGCTTCGTATACCACCTTTAAGAAACCGAAAAGAAGATCTCGAAGATCTCACTCAATCACTACTAGAAACAATCAGTGAAAATAATAATATTGGAGTGAAACATCTCTCAGCTCATGTGAAAAATCTCTTTCATAACTATCAATGGCCTGGGAATGTACGAGAACTTAAAAATGTCCTCTTGTATGCGGCAACAATTTCACAAAATGATGAAATCAAACTTGAAGACCTTCCTCCTGGTATTGAACCTTGCGACTCTCATCTGAATAATTCTCTTACACTCGTCCAACAGAAAGAGAAAGAGTTAATATACAAAACATTACTTGAGACGAAGAATAATAAATCGGAAACAGCAAAATTTCTGAACATGAGCCGTAATACGCTCTACTTAAAACTGAAAAAATATGGAATAGCGTAATATGTCTGACATACTTGTTGATATTGCCAATGTGCAACTTAATTATAACAAAGTCAGAGGCTTAAACCGTATCAACATTAGTTTCCACCGAAGTAGTATCCATGCTGTAATCGGAGAGCACGGGGCAGGAAAATCAAGTTTAGGATTAATGCTCTGTGGGTTGGCAAAACCGGATTCAGGTACTATATCGATAGATAACCAAGAGTATTCGTTCATTCATACTAAAGTCGCTAAACAAAACAGAGTAAGATTTGTCCATCAACAACTGATGCTTAATCCATATTTCACTGTCGCAGAAACACTCTTCTTTCGAGATACACATACCCCGTTTTTCTCTCTTTCTTTAAAAAGAAATTAAACAACTTAGCTAAAAATTATTTACAGGATTTGGGAATTGTCCTCGATGTTCAAAAACTGATTAAAAATCTCACCCTCTCAGAACGAGCTCTTGTTGCCATTCTCTCAAAAATAAAGAATAACCCTAAAGTACTCATCTTAGATGAATCATTGGACAAGCTCTCAGTTGAATATTATCAAATACTTAAAACATTGTTAAAAAAGCTAAAGGATGAGGGATGTTGTATTATCATCATGACCCATAAGATAGACTGGGCATTCGATATCTCTGATAGGATTTCAATTATTCGGGATGGGACAAATATTCTCACAGAATATATACAGAGTATAAGCAGGATGCAGATTATCAAGATGGCATACACTCAGTTCTCTGTAACTCCCCAGAGTGAAGATTCTTCCGACTCGTTTTACCAGCTCATTAAATACAATGAAGCAATCCTTGAGAACCTCCCAGTAAATCTTATAATCCTGAACAACAAGGGAGTTCTTAAACTAGCAAATAGATATTTTGTAAGTAATTTCAACATGGAACTAAAAGACCTAGTTGATAAACCTGGAAAGGTGATTCTTGGAAAAACAGTTGATACAACGAAAAACACAATATTGGCACAGCTATCCAATACTCGAGAACAGACCTTGTACCATTTATCTCTCAACATCAATGATGTAAAGGGAATCTATAACATCCACTACTCTCCCGTCTTCGATGGTACCGAGAAGATTGGGTCTATGTTAATATTCTATGATATCACTGAGTATGACTATCTCCAACAGGACCACCATCTTTCAGAAAAGCTCTCTTCTGTGGGCCTACTTTCTGCTGGTGTCGCTCATGAGATCAATAACCCGCTCGATATTATCAGCAACTATCTCACGAATATACGGTTCAGATTCAATGATCCTGAACTTCACAAAATAGTGAATCAGTTATCAAAACAAGTAACCTATATTAATAAGATTGTAAGCAACCTACAGAATTTCTCGAATCTAGAGAAAGTCACCCCTGCCGATATCAATATCAATGATCTTGTAAAAGAGATGATAGATCTATTATGTGTGAATGCAAAGCTGAAAGATATAACTATCAATCTAATTGAAAAAGATAAGAATAACACAGTGAACATCAATGAAAATGAGTTCAAACAGGCCTTACTCAACATCATTAAAAATAGTTTCGAGTCTATTCATAGGGATGGGAATATCGATATCAGCATAGAGAGGTCCTTCGTAAACAAAGAACCTTTCCTTGAATTACTAATACAAGATACAGGAGAAGGTGTTGATATCAGTAAAGACTACTTCACTCCATTTTACTCTACGAAATCGCATAATGGTGTAAACACCGGGTTAGGACTCTCGCTTGTGTATGGTATCGTGAAGAAGTATCATGGGACAATATCGATACAAAACAGGACTGATAGCACAGGATGTATTGTAAAGATGGCTTTCCCCCTCGTCACATCCTCTTAATCTTTGTTCTTTTACGATTGAGAATAAAAGCTTTTGCTTTATTCTAGGTTCCTTATCCTTCTACCTAAGATATAGTATTGATAGTTTAGGGTATTAAAAAAAAGCACTCTAAAAGGAATATTGCTCCTTTTGAGTGCCATGTAATACATTGTTTCTGTTTATAATGTACTTAATAGAGTTAAGTGTTTTGTAAGTTTTTCTTTTCTTTTCAGAAAAACTATCACATTTACTCTTCTCTTTTTCTATTGCTTCTTCTTTTGCATGTGCGATAAAGTTTTCATTCTCTAACTTCTTTAGAGATCCTACAAGGAGTTTTTCATTCTTTTCAAGTTCACCTTTAAGTCTGTTCATCTCAAACTCTACATCAATAACATCTCTCACAAAAAGGAATGCTTCAAAGCCATTTCCTGCAACTGGTACAGCCCCTTCTATTGAGTGAGTGTGATCAGTATCTACAATGAGGGAACTTGCATTGATAAAGGATGAAATAAGATCCACTTCATTATTAATGAAATCGCTGACAATACTTTGTGTATCTGGTCTATATATGATATGTAGTTTTTTCTCATTAGGAATCTGTAATTCACTTTTAAGGGTACGAACTGATTTTACAAATTCTTGCATCGAATTCACGATACTTGTCTCTGATAAAAATTCTTTGCTCTGATCATACACAGGGTAAGATGAAGCGATTATCATTCCTTCAGTATTTGGAAGCTTCTGATAAATCTCTTCAGTAATAAATGAAATAAATGGGTGCATGAGTCTCATCAAAGAAGCAAGAATATCAAGCATGAATGAGACGGTGATATCCTTTTGTTCATCGCTCTTATTCCTCAAGGTAAATTTCGTAGCCTCAACATACCAGTCACAAAAATCATTCCAAAACACATCATAGATTATACTAGAGGCATCATTGAAACGATATGTACTTAACGCTTCTTCTACCCCTTTAGCTGCATTATTAAGTGAGTTATACATCCATGCATCGATAATTGACATGTTCTTATCTTGTAACTCTACAAGATTTCTTCCTTCTAGATTCATCAATAAAAAGCGAGTTGCATTCCAGATTTTATTTGCAAAACGAGATCCTAGTTTAAAAGAGTCCATGTCAATGAGAATATCTTGTCCTTGGGCTGCAAGGTAGGAAAGGGTGAACTTCATTGCATCTGCACCATACTGTGCAACTACATCTAATGGGTCTATTCCGTTTCCAAGAGACTTACTCATCTTCCTTCCCATCTTATCTCTTACAAGTCCTGTAATGTAGATATCTTTAAAGGGAACTTGTTCAACAAATTCCAAGGAAGCCATAATCATTCTAGATACCCAGAAGAAGATGATATCATAGCCTGTTACAAGGGTCTGAGTAGGGAAAAAACGACTCATATCGACTGATTTTCAGGCCAGCCAAGGGTCGAAAAAGGCCAGAGCCAAGAACTGAACCATGTGTCTAACACATCTTCTTCTTGTCTGATGTTTATTGATGTACACGTAGAACAATGAGTCGGATCTTCTCTTTCTACCATCATTGAACCACAATCTTTACAATACCAGACAGGGATTCTGTGTCCCCACCATAGCTGACGACTGATACACCAGTCTCTGATATTCTTTAACCAGTGAGAGTAGGTATTTTCCCATCTTTTTGCATAGAAATTTACTTCTCCGTTTTCCCATGCTTTAAGAGCTTTATCAGCCATTGATTGCATTGAGACGAACCATTGTTCGCTTAAATATGGTTCTATCACAGTAGAACAGCGATAACAGTGCCCTACTTCATGATTGTGGGCTTTTTGTTCAATCAGGTAATCTGATTCTGTTAAATCTTTTACTACTAGCTTTCTTGCACTCTCTACATCCATATTCCTATATTTCTGTGGAACTTCTTCATTAAGAGTTCCATCAGCGTTAAGGATATTTATGATAGGAAGGTTATGACGTTGTCCTATTGCCCAGTCATTTGGATCATGAGCTGGTGTGATTTTAACCATACCAGTACCAAAACTCATATCAACATAGCTATCTGCAATAATCGGGATAGGTTTGTTTGCAAGGGGGAGAATGAGATACGTTCCAACTAAGTCTTTGTATCTTTCATCATCTGGATTGACTGCTACTGCAACATCTCCAAACATCGTCTCTGGTCGGGTTGTTGCTACAGTAATATATCCCTCTTTGTCTTTATATGGATATCTCACTTGATACAGAGCACCAGTTACTGGTTTGTATTCTACTTCATCATCAGCAAGAGCTGTTCCACAGGTGGTACAGTAATTTACGAGGTAATTTCCCTTATAGATAAGTCCTTTTTCATACAGTGATACAAATGCTTCTCGAACAGCCTTACTTAGTCCATCATCCATAGTGAATCTTTCTCGAGACCAGTCACAACTACTGCCAATCTTTTGAAGCTGGTTTTTAATAATCTTATGGTGTCTATCTTTTACTTTCCATGTCTCTTCAACAAACTTCTCTCGTCCCAACTCTTTTCGATTGGTGCCTTTTAATTTAAGTTCTCTTTCTACAACGTGTTGAGTTGCAATTCCTGCATGATCTGTTCCTGGAAGCCAAAGGGCATCCTTGCCTAACATTCTCTGATGTCGAATAATAATATCTTGAAGAGCATTATTAAGGGCATGTCCCATATGTAGAATTCCAGTTACATTAGGAGGAGGCATCACTATGGTATAGGTTTCTTGTCCTTCTTGATGTGGACCAAAACTTTCACGTTTCATCCATTCATCATATATTCTTTGCTCAAAATCGTTGGGATTATAACTTTTTTCCAACTCGACTGATTTCATGTGATGCTCCTTAAGATAGCAATATTGTTGAGATAATACCAAAATCATCTTAATCTTACAACAACCGTTATAACCGATGTATATAAAAAAATGCATGAAACCGTAATTATGATTTCATGCACCTTTTGTATATATGCTATCTAGACAAAGGAGGAAGAATTAGTTCTCTTTGTCGGTCTCTCCAATAGGTGTTACCGATTTTACCTTGAGATCTACTTCGTATCCTTTTGCATCTAAGTAGGCAAGTATCTCTTCTAATGATAAATTAGAGAGAATTTGGCTAGCTGCAATGTTTTCTGTAGTTCTCACTTGGGTAACACTACCACTTTCACTATTAATCACAGTAGGAATCAAGACATTTGATTCATTTAAGGTGGGTGACTTAATAGCAAGAGCACCTATGAAGATTAAGACAAATGCTGCGGCAAACCCTAAGAGTGCGGGGGTTTTGAGGTGAAAATCACGTGAAAGAAATTTCACCTTGTTTTCCTTTTTTAAGTATTTATTCTCCATGAAGGTATAAATCTTATTTCCCGCGGCCTCTACTTTCTCATCACTGAGGCGTGTAGAAGAGAGCATGGTATGTACTGCTTTTAATTGTTCATAACGAGAATTACAAGCATTGCAGTATTTTAGATGTTCTTCTACTTGAGTTTCCAAGGTTCAACAAGTTCCCCATCTAGATACGTATTTAAAATCTGGTCATCAAGACACATGTATTTCTCCCCGGTCTAGCATCGTTTCTATCATCTTTCGTGCACGATGCACCCTGACCTTTACATTACTTTCGGAAATGTGAAGAACTGTTCCAATTTGCTTATAGTTCAAATCAGCATACTCTTTTAAAATTAGTACACTTTTAAGCTTCTCAGGCAGCTTCTCCACAGCAGCTCGAACCATTTCTTTAGTCTCTGCATCAATGAGAATATCTTCACCATTTTGAACTGGGGTTTAGGCACTTTCTTGATTTTATCAACCATTGCCTTTTCCCTGGATTTCCTCTTCACTACGTTGATTGCCAGATTTTTAGTCACTCGAATCAACCAGTACTTTGCTTCATCAACAGAAGGAAATTCCATGTTCTTTTCATAAAACCTAATAAATGCTTCCTGCACTATATCCTCTGAAACATCTATGCTATAGGTCACATGGTAAGCTACTCTCATCAAAACAGGAAACACTTCTGTATATACTTTCCCGAATGATGCATTCTCGCTACTTTTTACTTTCATACTATTAACAACTCACCTATTATTCCGGTTACACAATTTTTGTAATTATTGGGCCATCTTTTGTATCTTTAATTACATATCCCATATTCTCTACTATAGCACGTACTTCATCAGCTGTCTGATAATTCTTTTCTCGTTTAGCCTGTGCTCTTTTTTCTAATAATGCATAGATTTCTTCTGGGATTTCCTCTTTTTCTTCTTCACTTGTAAGATCTAATGCAAAGATGGTATCCATATGCTCTACTAAACCTAATTTATCAGAATCACTTATGCTCTCATCTTTTAATAACTTCCATAGAGTAGCGAGCGCTTGAGGAAGATGCATATCTGTATTTATGTGTTCTCTAAATTCAGCTAAGTAGCGAATAGCATCTTCATTTGTAATTTCTTCAATATCTTTATGAGTATCAACCTGTAATTGAGATATGAGTTTAATGAGATTTTTTTCTTCCACTACGGGCAGCATCTAATGATTGCCATGAGAATACCAGTTGTGAGCGGTAATGTCCTAACAAACAAAAATAGCGAAAATCTAATGCTTCATATCCTTTTTCTTTGAGTAAAGAGATGGTAAGGAAATCACCTTTACTTTTAGACATTTTTCCTGTTTCGTTTATTAAGAATTCTCCATGAACCCAATATTTTACCCACTCTTTGTTTGTAGCAGCCTCACTTTGAGCTATTTCATTGGTATGGTGAACACTCACATGGTCTATTCCGCCACAGTGAATATCAAAAGTTTCCCCAAGGTATTGCATGCTCATTGCTGAACACTCTACATGCCAGCCAGGATACCCAACACCCCACGGAGAGGGCCATTGCATCGCTTGGTTTTCGAATTTCGAGTTTGTGAACCAAAGTACAAAATCTTTTGGATTCTTCTTATTCTTATCTACCTCGATTCGAGCTCCTGTTTGTAGTTGATCAAGATTGAGTCGAGCGAGTCTACCATAAGAAGGAAAAGTATCTATACTGAAATATACATTGCCACCACTAATGTAGGTGTGCCCATTCTCCTCGAGACGAGAAATAAGATTGATCATCTGTTCAATATGCTGTGTTGCTCTTGGAGTAATATCTGGAGTAATAATATTGAGCGAAGCAGTATCTTCGAAGAATGCTTTTGTGTACATCGCTGCAATATCATAGACACTTTTACCGCTCTCTTTAGAACGCTTGACCATTTTGTCTTCACCTTCATCCCCGTCATCACTAAGGTGTCCTACATCCGTGATATTCATTACATGGGTAAGCTGATAATCGTTATATGTTAATATTCTGTGTAAGACATCTTCAAAGATATAGGTACGCAGATTCCCAATGTGTGCATAGTTATACACAGTTGGCCCACAACAATACATGCCAACACTATTATCGTTCACAGGTATAAAGGTTCAATTCTCGACTCATTGTATTATATATGGATAACTTCATAGATATTCCTTTTAAGACAGTAGCATTGAAAGCAGATAAAAAATGAGATACTATTGTCCTTGTGAATACAACAATAAGCAATGAAAGTGAAAAAATCAATACAGAGGAGTTAATTATACCACATGCTCCTTTAAAACCCTTTACAAGTTACAAATGTGGTGGCCCGGCTGATTTCCTTACCACCCTACAAACCTTAATGAATTGAAGGGTGTTATTCGATGGGCAAACTCAAAAAAATCCCTATTACTGTATTAGGAGCCGGATCAAATATTTGGTGAGTGATGATGGAGTTGAAGGTTGGTGATTCTCACACATAAATTAAATAAATTTCACATCAGAGGCCTACTGTTTGTGGCTGATTGTGGTCTCAACCTTGATACTCTTATTAATGTATCGATTGAGCATAACCTAAGTGGGTTAGAACCTCTTGGAGGTCTTCCAGGAACTATTGGTGGAGCCGTATGGGGTAATAGTGGCACTAATGAACTTACAATTTCTTCATTCATTGAATGGGTCGATTACTTAGATAATAGTGGAAATCTTTATCGCTATTATCCTCTCAATGAAACAACCAATTATCGAACTTCTTATGTTAAAGAACATGGCTATATTATCTACGAAGTAGCTTTACGCCTTCATTTCAATAAAAATTCATCTCTTGCCCGTCTAAACAAAGAGAGAAGTAGATTAGAAAGACTTCAAAAAGGGGAGTACGATCTTCCTAGTGCGGGTTGCATGTTTAAGAATCCTCCAGGGTTTTTTGCCGGTCAGTTGATTGAAGAATCTGGTGGGAAGAAAAGATCACTACATGGGGCAATGGTTTCTCCGCATCATGCAAATTTCATTGTCAAAACCAAGCAAGAGACTACTAGCCGAGATATCTATAATCTATCTGAAGCGATAAAGAAATTAGTATATGAATATGCAAAGATTGAATTAGAGAGAGAAGTAACACTTATTGGTCGATGGTAAAAGAAATTTGAACATATTTTTTTGAATCTATTGTAAAAGAGAGATAAAAAGGAAGTTCTTCTTTATCAACATTGATGGTATAGGAGATTCTTTTTTTATGATCGATTCCTATACGAACATCATAGTACTCTCTTTCAAAAGAGATGCTATGTTGAAAAGAATACGATGCTTCTTTCATTGTAAGTGATGAAGAAAGATGAAAAGAGCATAATGAGTAAGAAAGAGTGACTTTGTTCTCTTCTTTTCTTATATTTTTATCATTCACTTCAACTTTAGTTCTGAATGAAAAAGAATAAGATGAACCCTTTATTGATAGCAAGTGAGTCATTCTAGAAGGTGCAACTTGATAAGCAAAGACGCCTTTCATATAAAGTTCATATTTCGAAAGATATGATAACTCGAACCATCTATGGTGAAAGGTGTATTCTATAGAGGAGAAATAGCTCTCTTTTTTCCCAACAGAATTATTCCACCTAAGGGCAAATTGAGGGTAATACGTACTCTTATATTCAATCTCATGTCTCTCATCTTGAATATTTACATGCATGATATAGCTCATACTCCCTGTTTGATTGATAGGAATGCTAGAGATAACAGCTAAGCGTAGATTCATAGTGTAGATATCACATAATGAAGGAATATCTTTCTTGACTGCAACATAAGAAGAAATACCTCGAATGAGAGGCTGTTGGTTGAACATGTATAGGGGATTAATAGTATCAAATTCTCTTTGTATCGAAGTTATATAGGAAATACCTATCGATAAATTTTGGGAATCTACTAAGACTCCCCACTCAGATATGTATCCTTTCAAGGAGATGAGAGATTATAAATGGATGAAATGAGATGGTTTCATAAGGAAAAGAGAGGGCAATTGAGGTGTTTTGAGATTCTCCGAGTTGCATGTTGATTGAATCATTATGTGCATAAAGAGAGCGAGAAGATGAGAAGATATCTCCACTTAACAACATGATACGGGTATCTTTTGTGATATCTCCTATCGAAATAGTATAGTTATCTCTTTTTGCTAGGAACTTGAAAGAAAGAGAAGATGAAATGAATTCTTTATTTTCTGCTGAGAAGGAGTATGAAAGGGTATCATTGTTACTCATTACAATTAGCTGAGTATGATGAAAAAGAATTTCATTTTGTTGTGGCTTAAAGGATATACTCATTGAACCAAACAATAAGGGGGAAAGAAAGAGAAGAACTACCATACTACAGAGATGCTTTTCATAACTTAAATACGTAAAAAGAAGAGAGATTACATCAATATCATTGATTTTTTTTTCTGAGCGTGTAAGAATTATTAGACAAACTATTATTATAATGACCATACTTAGGAGGCATTGCATGATTATTCTCACGCTGAATTGCGGAAGTTCTTCTGCTAAATATCAGGTGTATGATTGGAAGAACAAGGCAGTATTAGCTGTTGGTGTTGTGGAACGAATTGGTTTAGAGTATTCAGTAATCGAACACAAAAAACAGGAAATGGTGAATTCACAAATAAGGTACACTGCCCGACTCATAAAGAGGCAATCGAGTTAATAATTGAGATGCTCCTCGATAAAGAACATGGAGTCATATCTGATATGTCTGACATTGGTGCTGTAGGGCACAGAGTTCTTCATGGTGGTGAACAGTTCACTAAATCTGCATTAATAGATGATGATGTTCTTGCTGCTTTAAAAAAGCTTATCCCTCTTGGCCCTCTTCATATGCCAGCGAATATTATGGGAATCGAGGCTGCTCGAGACGTTATGCCTAATATCCCTCATGCTATTGTCATGGATACAGCGTGGCATCAAACAATGCCTGCTAAATCGTATATGTATGCAGTTCCTTATAGTTGGTACTCTCAGTATAATGTTCGTCGTTATGGGTTCCATGGAACAAGTTTTATCTACACAGCTAAGAGAGCCGCTGTATTATTAGGTAAAGATCCTAAAGATACAAATTTAATCATCTGCCATATTGGTAATGGTGCATCGATTTGTGCTGTAAAGAATGGCGTATGCGTAGATACTTCAATGGGACTCACTCCACTTGAAGGTCTTGTGATGGGAACACGTAGTGGTGACTTAGACCCAGCTATCCTTCCTTTTATCATGAATAGAACAGGCATGAGTTATAAAGAAATGGATTCTACACTAAAACAAGAAAAGTGGTCTGGTCGGTCTTTGTGGGATAAGTGACAGAAGAGATGTAAGAGATGCTGCAGCTAATGGGAATGAAAAAAGCTCAACTTGCAATCGATATGGAAACTCAAAGATTAAAGAAATACATTGGAGCTTATGCTGCAGAACTTGGAAGAATTGATGCAATTGTCTATACAGCAGGAGTTGGAGAAATGGCTCCTCATATTAGACTTGGAGCGACAAAAGACCTTGAGATTCTAGGAATTCACCTTGATGAAGAGAAAATAGAATTGGTCAATGTCGTAATGGAGAACTCGATATCTCTAAAGATGGTTCTCCTGTAAGAATCTTTGTTATTCCAACTGATGAAGAGTTAGTAATGACTGAAGATGCCTATGCTCTTATGGAAGGAAACTATGATGTTCATATGAACTTTACCTACTCTTTCCAACACAAAGAATATGTAAATAAAGCAAGAGCGGCAGGATTGGTTGAAGACCTCAAAAAGAAACCAGAACTTGAGAAAGTATTAGTCTATCCAAAATGAAGAAATAGTCATTAAATCATGAAACGAGGGTGCTGCAAGACTTGCAACACCCTTTAATTTTGTAAGAATAGCTTGAAAAGTCATGATGTTCTGCCTTTCGTGTGTCAATGCTCCTAATTTATATTGAATCATAATAAATTCTCCAATTAAACTTACCTATTTAGCTTCATTATTACTTCGATTAAATTAAATCTGAAAAATTGAAAGCACAACAGAAAGAATCTGCAATTGAAGAATATAACTAATAAAAAGAAATAAAATGTATGGTAATAGATTCAGACCATATACTACTTATGAGATTATGACTTTTAATAAAGTATATCAAATAACAGTATAAATCGGTAGTTTTGACTTATTATTCTGGAAAAAAGAGGAATATTTATGCTCCCTTTTTAAAAACATGACCTTATTTTTCTTGATTCTTTTCCATTCAAATCTGTTCCTTTGTTCTTGTCATACATTGCTTTGAAATTATAGATAGGGACATAAAGAGGATCCAATCCAGCGTCTATGGTAGTATTACTCACTATCTCTCTAATATAAGGATAAATAATTGCCGGTGCATTAATATGAAGAAATTCGTCAATTGAAAGAGGCAAGTCTCCTTTATCTTCTATATGAAAAACTCCTAACATACTACAATCAAGGGTTACACTTTGTTCTTCATCTTCTGTAACAGATATTTTAAGAGATACCTGTGCTATATCACTTTCCTTTAAATGATTAATTCCAATTTCAATGCCAAATGAATACTTAATATTTGCAGGATAAGATGGTTTCCTTTTGAAATTCAATTCTGTTAGAAGTATTTTTTTTATTGATATACCCATTATGGCCTCCTTTCTATTATGGTTTTTTATGCATATGCCTGAGTACCGAAGTCATCATCATAACTCACCCCATCATCACGCTTCTCACCATTTCCTATATAAACAGTATCAAAAAGATAATACTTAAATTCTGTTAGCTCTTTTTTTATCCTTCAAAATAATCTCAATTTTCGAATCCAAAGCAATGGCAATTTCACAAAGTTTCTCAATAGTAAAGTTTCGAGACCCATTCAATATTTGCGTAATATTTGCAGCAGATGTATTCATAAGTCTAGCAAGATCAGCTTTCTTAATATCTTTTTCTTTCATTAACTCAATAAGGTTTGCTGTAACCGTATTCTTCAAAATTTCTTTTTGAATCTTAGGATCATTTTCATAATTCAATGCTTTTTGAATAAAGCGATTAATCCCATTACTAGCCATTTTACCCTCCTATAATAAAGAATGCACTGAATAAAAAATTAATATTTCTTTAGTTTCTTATATAGATTTATTACATTCTTTGTATCCTTTTTACTCCAGTCATCTCTTTTTTTTACGATTCCATAAAAAGCAATTAGTACATTCTTTTCCCAAAAACATGCTATTCTTATTTGATAAGCCTTTATTTCATAAAATTCTTGTCCACTAAATTTCTTAAACTTAATTGGATGGGAACAAACAGGAAATGTATTATTTATATATCCTAGTACGCCAATAATAGAATCAATATTCTTATCTGAAAGGTTATCAAAAAATTTATAAATTTGGGTCTTGTAGGACTCATTCCCCAGACAAACAAATTTAATTTTACTATGTTCATTTCCAAAGAGAATATTAGTCAAAGGTATACCTGAATAATTCATTACATCTCCATTTTACTCCTCTACTGTTAATATATATATTAACTTTTACCAAGTCAAGTTCTTAATAGCTTCATTTCTAAGTAATAAAATATGGACTAATCGGTAACTTTTTCTTAGGGAGCTCTATCAACTGATTTGGGTGAGTAAATCCCAATACTTTCACACATGGCAATAGTCTTTTTTGTTATCTTTGTCAGCATCCATGATTTGTCTATCTTGTTAATTCTCACCCCTCTAAGGCGTGCATTGAAGGTGTACATGCTAACATCATGACTGTCCTATAGGAGTTACAATACAAGATGATTGATAAAGAGCGCCACTTCAAAGGAATAGTAATCTCTCATATAATTTGCGCTGCTATCAAAAGTATAGTCATATACTTTAATTGACTGCTCAATTTCTTGACGTGTCTTATAGAGCATATATACCTGAGAGCAGTTTATATCCAGTCTAGTAGTCTTTAGTTAGCATAAACGTTCCTAACTCTTTTCTTTCGTGTAGTACATCAGCCACATCGATGGAGGAAAGATTTTTCAGTTCTTCATCATTAAGTCTTACGTGCCCCTTTTCTTTCTTTCATTGAATCTTTTCTGCTTTTGAATAGAGGATGACGTTCTTTCTATCTAAGCGAGTTACTGCATCATTTGTTTCAACATTCGCAAGAGCCATGTTATAGTAAAGAAAAACATTGTATTAAACTGTAACATACACTTGGCAGTAGATGCGCCTCTCTCGATTGTTTAATATCAATTCTAGTATGGCTTAATAATTATTTGAAAGTAAAAGTGGTACATGTACTTGCACAAGGTGATACACAACCTCCGTAGAACCCATTTGGTTTAGGAAAAATGTTTTTCCCTTTACTTGTAATCATGTATCTCCTATAAAAGTGATTAATAATGATACTCTTCTCTAATTCAACGTATCTAGTATAAAAGATTCCTCTATTTTTTATTTCTTTGCATCATTCGGGAACGTATAGGGTTGATCTGGTTCATACAAAACAATATCTACCCCCTTTAATGGAGTAAGTGCTTCAAGCATTACTTTTTTCACATCTTTCCATGCAAGCCCTCCTCTAACTACTCCTAGTGGTGGTATAGCAATACTTTGAATCCCGTAGCTATTGATTATGTGAATGAGAGCATGCAACCCCTCTTGGAGATCCTCAATCCTACAACGCTCTACATAGCCTGATGTTGTTGGAAAATGAATAAGATAGTGAGGGTATTCAAGTTGATGATTATGATACATGGCAACCTCACCAACTTTTAATTGATTACGGACACACATAGACGAATAGTCCCTATAAAATGAAGGAAACACCTTCTCTAATCTCAATACTTCCATGTGATCTATTACACCTTCCAAGTTTACATCAAGGACTGTTGCCTGCTGCCTTGCGTGTGTCGATGCTCCTAATTTATATTGAATCATATTGAATCCTCCTATAGAACTAACTAAATTCGCTCAACTTTTGCTTCTAGATTATGAACATAGAGAGAGATTTTTTATAGGAAGTCATTAATTAGCATCTCATATTTTGAATTATTATAATGAATACTTAGAAGAGACCTCCCATTTCGATTATTGGAAGGTCTCATGTAGAAGATATATGTGAGGACTTGAGATTATTTTTTGCTATTGAAGAGTATCATAGCAAGGGAGTGCTACATTGTCTGTCATAGTAATAGAGGCATCTGGATGACGCTGAATAAGTGTTACAGGGAATTGAGCTGTCATGTGACCACATGCCGCTCTTCTTACTACTGCTCGATGCCAGTCTCTAAAACAATACAGACGAATCTTTTGAGCCATAAGGATTTCTTTCATTCCCACAGTGATACAATGAGTGGGCATCTTTTCCACTGCCCCATATAGATCTCCAACAGAGTTAATAATCCTTGTCTCTTGAGAAATCTCTAATACTCTTGTACTGCGATTGGCAAACACATCAACACTTACACTCTCTGGTTCATTAAAAGCAATATGTCCTGTAATTCCAATCCCACCATAACAAACATCTATCTTTCCCACTTTATTGATTGCTTTTTCAACTTCTTCTATATTATGAGGATCTGGAAATACACGCTGTTCTTCGGGCATGATAAGGCTGCTATCTATGTGAGAATATACATGATTCTCCATAAAGGAGCGAAAGCTTAGTCTATGATGAAGAGGCAGATATTCTCCCTCTTCATCAAGATACTCATCCATATTAATAAAAGTCACATGCTGTAATGATATGTGTTGTTTATTTACCATATCTACGAAGTAGGAATATTGACCAACTGGGCCCACAGGAACAATAAAAAGAGTAGGTTCATTCAGTTCATTATGTTTCTTTATTTCATGCAACATATCCTCTGCCATCGTTTTAAAGACAGCTTGACTGCTTGTACCAATCTTTAAAGGGATCTTTGACTCATGTAATAACTCTTTTTCATCTAAGGTATAATAATCCATTCTCTATTTTTCCTTTAACACATGTGTCCTGGACAGTTCACATCTTGACTCACACCAGCATCTTCTCCTTGCATACACAAGTGAACTGAAGCAGTTTTAAAAGCTAAAGGAAGAGCTAATATGTTCGGATTATCACCTACATACTTCTTCTTTGCATCTATGAGAGCTTCTTCTATAGTTCTTCTTGTCTTTAAGCCCATTGAACGAGCTATACCTGGTTCACTCGCTCCTACAATATAGATAGCAGAAGTGTTTGATTCTGCTAGATGGCCACAACTAATCATACTAAAACCATGAAATGGATGAAATGCATTAGTATATCGATACTTACGAATGTACTCTTCATTAGTGGCAAAATATTCACCATAACGATTCATATCAGGGAGTATATTCATCTCATCTTTAGCAAACATCTCGTACATGTCTCTTGTATATGGCCACAATTCATCATGGAAATACCCATTACACAAAGAAGGACAGATGATAACACATTTGTCACTCATGATTCTTTTGTGACGTATCACCTGAGCTGATAGGGCTTGCATCATCATAATTGGATTTGTACCCATCCCCTCTCCATAATGGAAGAATTGAGGCATTCCAAAAATTAATACGTCATATTTTTTTTGTGCATACGGAACATAGGTTCTTTTATCTGCTTCGACCCAAGATAGAGGCATCATCTCTTTAGCATACCCGCTGTAGACCTTGATTTGTCTACTCTTTGTATCAAGGACTGCATCACAGCAAAAGAATTTCTTACCCATCTTCTCTTCCATGTGTTCACTAATCTCATCAAATTTTGTTCTCATGAGACTCCTTCCACTCACAGGGACAAAATCATCTCTGTGCATTACTTCAGGCACATGATGACTTGCGATACTTCTCCAATGAGTAATACCTGTGGCTGAATGTTTGTACCCTCCAGAGTACCCTCCATAAGGATTTCCTTGCACATGCCCAATGAGGATGGCAATATCAGCATCATACACTGCCTTATTCATCAACACAGGATCTCCTCGTTTGGTGCTTCCTAAATCAACGAGATTAGCATAGTCTTCACTATCATGATTTACTATCTGATGGGTATACCAAAATTCATTAAATAGGGTATCACCAAGTACTCCTTTTATCTCTTCTTTGGTATTCTTTCTATGTAGACCGTTACTACATAAGAGGAGTATGTTCTCTTTTTTCACCCCACTCGAGTAAAGTTCTTGTAGAATAAGTGAGATAGAAACCTTTCGATGACTTGTCTCATGTTCTCCTCCCTTTACTCTATCTGGGAAGATAATGACTACTTTACTATCCTTTTGAGCTAATTTGCTAAGAGGAGGCATCCCAATGGGATTACGAAGTGAATAGAGTGTCTCTTCTTTTATCTTATCGAAGGGGATAAATGGGGGATCTTTTATTGTTTCTCCTGGAATAAATACATCTGTATCTGATGGTAATTCTGCACTCATCACTCCTTTACCATATTCAAAATCTACTTTCATCTCTTTACCCCTTTCATATATAGTTCTACTATTGTCTTATACTCATCAGGATAAAACCCTATCTCCCACTAAACCTAGTTAAGGCAATAAGTCCACCATCGAGTTCTTCAATACTTCCAATTCCCATCGCATTCTCTTTCTTCAATCCCCCTCCATATACAACTGGAAGAGAGATTATCTTTTTAATAAGAGAAGCACTCTTTGCTATTTCTTCTGCACTAGGAGGAGTCTTACCAGGTCCTATAGCCCAAATAGGTTCATATGCTAAGACAAGATGTTCTTTATCAATATCATCTTGGATGGCAAGATTAAGTTGACTCTTTAAGACTTCCTCTTTTCTCTCAACCTCATCACTTTTCTCTCCAATACAATATAACACAGATAGTTTTTCTTTTTGGGCCATCTTAATTTGATCATGAAGGATTGAATGAATGGCACTATGTATATCCTCTTTGTTATCAGTAACTAATGATAACATCATCTCAAGGTGTTTACGTTGTTCACTATGACCAATAATAGTCCAAGTAGCGCCAATCTCTTTTACAGCAGAAGCAGGTAAATAGGTAGTAAATGCCCCAAAGTTTCCACCTTTCTCAGTTGTACAGGTATGTACTCCTTGGGATCCCACTTCAATATGAATATTGCTGTGTGTTGATGTTGCAGCAATTGCATTGAGAAGGTGAGCTTCTGGGAAAAATATTGGAAAAGTCACATCAGAAAGTGACTGATCGATACCACTTAGCTCTTCCTCAGCCCTTTTTACAATATAGGAACCCCCAATTGCTCATATGAGAGATAGTGTTTACTCCACCGCAAGAGGGTGAAATATCGAAACGCTTTAAAATTTACAAAAATATATTTCATGCTTCATACCTTTAAGAATTGGTGAAAATATTTGGATTATTTTTGCACCATTAAGTTAATATGAGTATAGCCCCTCTTTTATTACCTGTAAAGTTTAAAAACAACATATTTTTCTGAAATTTAGAAAAACTTTTTCTTTACAAATTACATAATAGGGGCAATAATACAGATACGACGTAAGAATATATTAAATTTTAATCCAAATTTTTGGATTATTTACAAAGTGTTATTGCAATTTATTGGATTTTTATTAATAAGGGGACTGTGCATGGCCAGCAATCAAGTAACTAAAGTCAAACAAAAGAAGGCTCGGAAATTGAAAGACTTTTCAGATGGATCAAAAAACTCCGTCTCACTCTTATGAGTATTTCAATTATAGGTGGAATATTGTTGTGGTATCTTATTACCCTTATTCCAACGATTAATACATTCCTCGCATCACCTAAACAAGTATATGGAGCCTTGATTAGTGAAAGTAATGCAAATGGACGATACTTTAAAGACATTAGCATCTCATTGCAAAGGGTATTAATTGGATTTGGACTTGCATTTATATGTTCAATTCCAGTCTCATTCCTTATGGGATGGTATCCAAAGGTAAGAAACTTAGTGGAACCTTGGATTCAGTCTTACGAACTATTCCACCTATCGCTCTTATCCCTCTTGTTATTCTCGCTATGGGTCTTGGAGAAGCTCCTAAATACACTATTATTTTCGTAGCTGCATTTTTGGTAATGGTTGTTACTATTTATCAAGGGGTTAAAGAAGTTGATAAAACACTTATTCGTGCTGCCTACACATTTGGAGCAACAGATAAAGATCTATTTTTAGATATTGTTATTCCAGCTTCATTTCCTTACATCTTAGTCGGAGCTCGCCTTGGTATGGCAGCTTCCTTGACAACTTTGATTGCTGCAGAATTAACAGGAACGACTTTTGGACTAGGAGCTCGTATTCAAGGAGCTCAACAATTCATGGACACATCTATTGTACTACTTGGAATAATAACTATTGGTATTATTGGATTCGTCCTTGATAAGATTCTCTTGCTAATTGAGAAAAATCTAACTAAATGGAAGTAAGCATGAATAAAGATACCCTAATTGCAGTACACGATGTTCGAAAAGAGTTTCCTGTAGAGAATAGACCTAATGTAATAGCTTTGGATGGAGTTTCCCTCGATATTGAAAAAATGAATTTATCTGTGTCGTTGGACCTTCTGGTTGTGGAAAGACTACGTTGATGAATATTGTCGCAGGACTTGAACCTTTTGATAGTGGAACAGTGACGATGCATGGAGAAGATATTGTAGGCCCTGGTCCTGAACGTGGTGTCATTTTCCAACAGTATGCCCTTTTCCCTTGGATGAGTGTTCAAAAAATATTGAATATGGTCTTAAATTCATTACAAAGAAAGATGAAAAAACAGGCGAAACAAGAAAATATACAAAAAGTGAAAAGAAAGAATTAGCTGATCACTACATTAAGATGGTAAATCTTACCGGTTTTGAGCACTCATATCCTAAAGCTCTAAGTGGTGGGATGAAACAACGCGTCGCTATTGCTCGTGGGTATGCATTAAACCCTGAAGTGTTGTTGATGGATGAACCTTTTGGAGCTCTCGATGCTCAAACAAGAGCTCAATTACAAGAAGATTTACTGAAGACCTGGGAAAAAGAGAAGAAAACTGTATTGTTTATCACCCACGATGTTGATGAAGCAGTTCTCTTATCTACTCGAGTTGTCATCATGAGTGCTCGTCCTGGTAAGATCAAAGAAATCGTAGATATTGACTTACCCTACCCTCGCACTCAAGGAACAAAATTAGACCCGGAATTTATTAAACACAAGAATTATATTTGGGAAACAGTATACAAAATGTATCTTGAAATCCCGAAATAGATATTTGAATCGAAACTCACAGTAAGTGAGATTGTAGGATTTTTTTTGGAGGAATATATGAAAAAAAATGTTGGTCACTATCTTAATGGCACTTTGTGTCATCTCGCTAGTAAGTGCAGCTGGTCAATCTGAACCCGGTGCAAAAAAAACTTGACACAGTGCGAATCGGAATTCACGCAAATGAAGGTGGAACACCACTTGCTGCTGTTGCTGCTGAAAAAGGCTATTTTGAGAAATATGGGATTAAACCTGTATTCACAATTGTTGAAAGTGGTCCTGCTGAAATGACTGCTATGAGAAGTGATAACAGAACACTCGATGTAGGATATATTGGAGCTGGTGTAGCTTGGAACCCTATTGATGGTAATGGGAATTCTCTCTCTTTTGTATTCCTAGATGGTCTTTCAAACGCAGAGATGATGTTAGCAAAGAAAGGTGTGTTCACCGATGCTAATAACAATGGCACATACGACAATGCTGAAATTGCAGAAGGACTAAAAGGCAAGACAGTATATATTGAAGTTGGAACAACTCCTGGTGGATGGTTCAAATCTTTATTAGAGATTATTAATGAAGATCTTCCTAAGAATGAACAAGTGTGGATTCACAGCGAAACATCCTCATACATGGCAGGTTACAATGCTCCTAATAGTAATATTGCTAACAGAGTAGAAGTTGTTAACACCCTTAACTCTAACCTTCCAGCTGGTATGGCTAGTAATGGTGGTATGGATGTCGTTGCTGGGTTCTCTCCTGCAACAAGCACAATTATCAAGACAAATAAAGATGTTGAAGTCATTGCTACAACAGTTGGCAATTTCCCAGCTGAAAAATCGTTCCCATCAACATGGGTAGCTAGTGATGCATGGTTAAAAGAAAGCCCAGAAGTTGCACAAAACTTTATCAATGCTCTATATGAAGCAGTAATTTGGAGAGGAGATAACCTTGAAGAAGCTATGCGCATTGGTGAAATGCTTGCTCAAAAACCAACCGGGTCATTTGATCAAACCAACCTTGTTGCACCAACAAAACAAATGTATCAACAATGGTTTGCAAATCCAGATGCACTTGGATACAAATATATGAAAGCTCTTTATGATGTAAGAGTTCCTAATGTACCTAAAGGGAATAAAATCGACACATTTGAAGAAGCATTCAATGATACGTTCCTTGTTGAAGCAGTAAAAACAATCAAATAATTTTGAATAATCAATGAGAGAGAAGTGAGTAGATCCTTCTCTCTCATTTGATACAAAAATCGGAGGATCCATCCTACATGATAATCTCATTTAATCCTCTCACCTCCCATCCGTCTATAACAGATAATGAAATAGAAGAAATGATTCACACACATGAAGATGTTTTACACAAAGTTCAATGTGGAAATACAGACCATGAAGGTTCATTAGGATGGTTTGACATAGATCATAGCATCCCGAAAGATACACTCAAAGAAATTGAAACATTAGCGACACACGTGAACTCTATGTCTAAAGTAATGATAGTCATTGGCATTGGAGGATCTAACAGAGGGGCAATCAGTGCGTTGAATGTATTACATAGAAATACATCAAGCTCCACTTCTCTCTATTTTGCAGGTGATAGTTTGAGTAATCAAAGCCTCCTAGATGCAATTGCACTCATTTCATCAGTCGATGTAACTCTTAATGTAATAGCCAAAGATTTTAATACATTAGAACCTGGGATTACCTTTAGAGTATTACGTGATGAAATGAAAAAAAAGTATGGCAAAGAGTACAATAATCGTATTATTGTTACTGGATCTTATGGGAAAGGACAACTTCATGAGATGGCATTACAGTATCGATACCATTTCCTCCCTTTTCATGAGGAGATTGGAGGAAGGTTTAGTGTATTATCAGCTGTTGCCCTATTTCCCTTAAAGGTAAGTGGAATTAATATTGATGCATTGATTGAAGGGGCAAAAGAGGTTCAAGAAGAACTCACTACTAGTGAACTTGCCTCAAATAGTGCAATTCGGTATGCCATGTTCCGTTATCTATTACTTAAGAAAGGGTATACATGTGAAAGTTTAGTAACGTATGAGCCTGATTTAAAAGAGTTTGGGCGATGGTGGATACAGCTGTTTGGAGAAAGTGAAGGAAAAACAGATAGTGTCTTATTTCCTCTCTCTTTTTCATACTCAGAAGATCTGCATGCAGTCGGTCAGTGGATACAACAGGGACCTAAGATAGTAATAGAAACACACCTTATGAGCTATCATGATAATGCAGATATCATCATACAAAGTTCAAACGAAGAGGATGGATTCGACTACCTTAATGATATGAACTTCAAGGAACTGAACAAAGTAGTTGGGCAAGCTGCTATCAATGCGCACCTTAATGAAGGAGTGCCCTCCTCCATAATAGAAACCTCTCACCCTCTGAATGAGAAGACTCTCGGTGGATTGTATTGGTTTTTTCTCTTTAGTGTATACGTGAGTTGCTCTATAATGGGTGTAAATCCTTTTAACCAAGAGGGTGTAGAACTTTATAAAAAGAATATGTACTCTTCTTTAGGGAAATAAGAACGTAAGTATAGGATAGGTGAGATAATATGGGTGTAAAACTAAAAGATATTGCAAAAGAGAGTGGAGTCAGTATTTCAACTGTCTCTAGAATATTATCTCGTGACCAAAGTAGAAAAAGTAATGACGAGACAGTAAAGAAGGTATATGAAGTTGCAGAAAAGTTAGGCTATTTTGCCCAGAAATTAGGACCTCTCCATTACAGGAAAGTGATAAACAAAGAGAAGCAGTATGCGATTGGTTGTGTATTGACAAGTGAGCATGAAAGTTACGTCTCTCCCTTCTTTTCAACTCTTTTAACTGGTATTCAGGAGGAGATCCATCGTCTAGGACCTTCTTTTAGTCATAATTTCTTTGTAGTAAATATTAAAGATCCAGGATTCATGCAATTTTTAGAATCAACTCATCTCGATTGTGCAATTATGTTAGGACGTACCACATACGATAATATCAAATTGCTTAAACAAACCATTCCCTGTCTTGTCTATGCAGGAATAAACAAGATTGGAAATGGAATAGATGAAGTGCTATGTGATGCTCATGAAGGTGTAGTAACAGCTGTAGATTATTTGATTTCACTAGGGCATAAAGAGATTGCTTTTATTGGTCCAACACAACAAAAACATACAGTTTTTAATGAACATCGCTATGGTGGCTATCTTGAATCAATGAAAGCACACAACCTAGTAATAAAAGAAGAATTTGTCCTTGATACTATTCTCACTGCGACAGATGGATATACAAGTATGAATTCTCTTATTAAAAGAGGAACTCTTCCAACAGCAATCTGTTGTGGAAATGATACTGTTGCTATGGGAGTAATGAAAGCCCTTGATGAACATCATATCAAAGTACCCAAAGAAGTAAGTGTTATCGGGTTTGACAATATTGATAATGTTGCCTATCTAAAACCAGCGCTCACAACAATTGATGTTCCTAAAAAAGAGTTAGGACGTCTGGCAGTAAAGGTGTTAATAGATAGATTAGAAAGCAAGAGAGAGTATTGTATTAAAGTAACACTCCCCTTCTCTCTTATTGAAAGAGAGAGTTGTAGAAGAGTAGATAATGGCTAAATGTATCCTTATTAAAGGAGGTCTTGTTCTACAAGAAAACTCCTTCATTACACAAGATATTCTTATAAAAGGGACAATAAATTGAACATATTGGAAAAGAGATTCCCATTAAAGAAGAGTATAAGGTTATAGATGCAAGAGGGTTGACTATCCTCCCTGGGTTTGTAGATATTCACACTCACGGTGGTGCTATGGTTGATTTTAACCGTGCACATAAAGAGGATGTTGTGAAGGTGTCTCGTTTCTTTGCCTCCTGTGGAGTCACCTCCTTCTATGCAACTGTTCTTACTGACACAATAGAAACCTTGAAACAGCAACTCGATATTATTTCGAGTGTGGAAACTGAGAATTTAAGGGGAATTCATTTAGAGGGACCTTTCCTCAGTGCTCTGTATAAAGGTGCAATGCCAGAAGAGTTATTGAGACTTCCAGATGCCGAGTTGTTCAATTGAATTACAAAAAGTTGCAAGAGGAAAGATAAAAATCATCACCTTAGCTCCAGAACTCCCCGGTTCAAATGAGTTGATTAAAGAACTTACAAAATCAGGTGTAATAGTTTCTATAGGACACTCAAATGCAAGTTATGAGAAAGCAAGAGAAGCAATAGAGTGTGGAGCTTTAAGTACTACTCATATTATGAATGCAATGAAAATGCTCCATATGCATGACCCAGGGATCCTTAGTGCAGCATTAGAAGGTGATACCTACGCCGAAATGATATGTGATGGATATCATTTACATCCACCTATTATCAGGGTGTTATTAAAGATTAAAGGGTTAGATAGGATGATTGCTGTCACAGACTCTACTATGGCTGCTGGGTGTGGTGATGGAACTATATGTTAGGAAAACATGAAGTCATAGTAGTTAATGGGGATGCAAAGTTAAAGAGTAATGGAGTGAGAGCTGGATCTACTTTGACGTTAGATAAAGCCCTAAGAAACCTTGATGAGTTCACCCATCGTCCTATACATGAACTCATCAACCTAGTAAGTACAAATGCACTAACTCTTCTTAATCTCAACAAAGAGAGGGGAAGCCTAAAAGAAAGGTTTATTGCAGATATTACCCTTCTAAATGAGAATAAAGAAGTCATATTCACCATAGCACAAGGGAATATAATATACGATAAGGAACATAATGGATGAAAAGTAATATATTAATTGTTCATGGAGGGGCTCCTACTGCGGTAATGAATGCTTCACTCTATGGAGTGATTCAAGAGGTAAAAAAGCATAAAGAGATTGAACACTTGTATGCAGCAATTGGTGGAACAAAGGGAATCCTTGATGAAAATTTTCTTGATCTGTTAACTCTCACACAAGAGACAATATCTCTTCTTCCATCAACCCCATCTTCTTTTATTGGTACAAGTAGATACCATCTAGAAGATTCCGATTACGAAAGAATAGCTCAAAAAATCATACAATACCATATCACAGGAGTTCTCTTTAACGGGGGAAATGGCTCTATGGATGCTTGTGGGAAGTTATCAAAGGCATTAAAGAAGCATAAAGAAGGGCTTAGCATTAACGTTGTTGGGATTCCCAAAACTGTTGATAACGATATTGCTATTACAGATCATGCTCCTGGGTTTGGTAGTGCGGCTCGTTATCTTGCTTCCACTGTACAAGAACTAAGTCATGATGTTGCATCTCTTCCAATCCATGTCTCTATCATTGAGAGTATGGGAAGAAATGCAGGCTGGCTCACTGCAAGTAGTATTCTTGCCAAAAAAGAAGGTTCAACTATGGGCCCTCATCTTATCTACCTTCCAGAAGTTCCTTTTATTGAAGATTATTTCCTCCAAAGAGTTGAAGAGCTGTACAAAACACATGGAGGAGTTGTTGTGGTTGCGAGTGAAGGATTAAGAAATCCTCTTGGTGAAGTGATTGTTCCTCCTATCTTTAAAGTGGGAAGAAGTCTCTATTATGGAGATGTCTCTGCTCATCTCTCTAATTTAGTAGTTCAAAGGTTAGGATATAAGGCAAGAAGTGAGAAACCAGGAATTTTAGGGAGAAGTAGTATTGCTTTCCAATCATCGACTGACCGAGAAGAAGCAATCCAAGCGGGAGAGGAATCGGTAAAAGCGATTCTTAATGGGTTAAGTGAAGTGATGATTGGGTTTGAAAGAATCTCTACGATTCCTTACAAGACTAACATAATTCACATTCCTATAGAAGAAGTAATGCTCCATGAAAAAATGCTCGATCTAAAGTATATTGATAAAGAACATACATCAGTTACAGATGAATTTAAAGAGTGGGTTACCCCTTTAATTGGAGAACCTTTAACAACTTTCGCACATAGAGAGTAGATGGAAAACTATGCAAATAATCAAAATTAGCGGTGCTATGAAGGAATACCCTTGGGGATCACCTAGTTTCATACAAAGGCTATTAGAACAAGAGAATGATAAGAAAAGTAACTCAGAAGAGAAATTAGTGGGAGAACTTTGGTTTGGGACCCATCCTAATGGTCCTTCTTTTACTCTAGATGGTATTTCTTTAGATGATTTCCTTAAAAGCAAGCCATCATTACTAGGTAAACACTCTGCTTTCCCATTTCTTCTTAAAGTAATGGCTATCGAGAAACCTCTCTCTATTCAAGTACACCCAACAACACAACAAGCAATAGAAGGATATAAGAACGAAGAGAATAAAAGAAAGATTGTACATAGTGATGTATTGAATTACCAAGATAGTAATGAGAAGGCAGAGATGCTCTATGCTATCTCCCCCATGACGGCTATGTTGGGTTTTACACATCTAGCAAAGATACAAGAAGATTTGAAGAGATTGCTAGGAACATATTATCAACGCTATTTTGCGACATGTGATAATATCAGTTCAATCTTTCATACACTCTACACAATCGAAAAAAAAGAACTCTCCTTACTCATAGAGAAATACAAAGAGAATCTCAATGAAGAAGATGATATTGAAACGTCTCACCCCAACTTCTTAACTCCAAAAGAAATTGCCCTCACTGCCATAGAGGATTATAACGTAGATCCAGGTGTATTTGCCCCTTATCTACTTAATGTGGTTCATCTTGAACCAAAAGAAGCTATATACCTCTCTCCTCAAATTGTTCATGCCTATGTCAAAGGAGAAGGGATTGAACTCATGACTAACTCTGATAATATCCTACGTGCTGGATTAACGAATAAGCACATGGATGTAGAAGAACTGATGAAGATCATGATAGCAAAAGAGACGAAGGTTATGAAGCTCACCTCATCAAAAAAAATAAGTGGAACACATATCAACACTCCAAATAATGTGTTTGAGCTTGCTGTATTAGAAAAGGGAACCTATACAATGAATGATAATCTATTGAGTATCATCCTTGTTACACAAGGACGAGCAACAATTATTTCAAAAGAAGAGACTGTAACCCTTACAAAAGGAATGAGTGCATATATATCACCTACTTTCAACGAATATACAATTGCTACTGATGGAATTGTGTTTAGGGCTATGGGAAAGTAATAATTCTAATTGCTAATACAACACCTCTGATTAACAAGATGTATTAATAAAATTATTGACTCATAGCATCTTCACCTAAGAGCTTCTATTTAGTAGAATTCCTTCTATGGAAAAATCTGAAATGTACAATATGGTTTTCAAAAGGAAATCAATACGGAACTTTGATAAGAATCTCTCAATATCAGAAGATGAGTTACAAGCTATCAAAGATTACATCATGAAGGTAGAACCTCTTTGCCCAGATATCAAAGTAACATTTGATATTGTAGATAGAAAAAAACGACTGCAAAAAGAGGTGAATATTGTCTAGTGATGTATAGTGAAGAGAAAGAGAATCATCTGCAGAATGCAGGGTATATGCTAGAACAGATAGATTTGTTTCTTGCCTCATGCAATATCGGAGTGTGTTGGTACGGTGTTGCAGAACCAAAAGAACATGTATCAAACGGATTAAAGTATATTATCTTGCTTGCTTTTGGTAAGTGCTCTTCAGATGATTTCAGAAAAGATATATCAGAATTCAAACGAAAAGAAGTTGAAATAATTTGGAATGGGAATCACTTTTTAGAAATTGCAAAAGCCGTTCGGATTGCTCCAAGTGGCTGTAATCAGCAACCATGGAGAATCTTTACTAAGAGCGATGAAATACGTGTATGTGCCTATTCAAATACAAAAGCATTTCCTACAAAGAAAATTAGAGTATTTTAATAAAACAAATTTTAGCTTAATAGATATGGGTATCTGCCTTTACTATATTGAACTCTCATTACACCACAATGGGTATAGTTATGAGAGAAAACTAAATCAAGTTCATGAGGCACATTCTCATGATGAACTTATTGAAATTGCAACGTATTATATTAACAAGAACATGTAAGTATTACATACTCACGATGAGATATTGAATGCTCTTTCCATATTGTTACATTCTGATGGTGAGATACCACACTCTTTTGCGATCTTTTGCCAATTACTTACACTATCAATAACCTCTTCTAATATAGTAGTAGCTTGTTTATTATGTAAATGAAAGAAATGAGATTGACCAATAGCAAGTGAGAAATCAAGGGAATGGTCCACTTCATTGATTGCAAGAGAGAGACCATAGGATGCCGGTACTGGATTAAGATCATAAGCAGGTGATAGCTCCCATCCATTCTTTGTGAGAAGGAACCCATGATTTCTTAAATGATCATCAGTATTAGAGACAGCAATGTTAAAGAGTATTCTTCGAAAAAGTTGCTGAAGGTCTTTATCTGGTTGAGATCCTGCTTGAATGATAAATTCTGCCAGTTCTAAATAACTAGCATCAATTGTACCATCTTGTTTACCAAGTAAAGCCATCCCTGAAGCAAAGTGAATTCTCTCATTCCTTATGTTACGGTCAAAACGTTGTACAAGGAACGTACTTCCATTAGAAGAGAATTTTTGTAATATCGCTTTTGGAACATCAATTCCTGCATTATATGCTATTTCGTGTAGAACCATTTCCCAAGCTCCACTGTCATGAACGTCATTCTTTGACGGGAATTTTGCAATCCAAAGATTTCCATTTTCATCAACTACTGTAGCTTTTGGTCTTGCTCCTCCCAAAGACGACCCTGGAGCAACTAGCTGTTTAAGCCATCTATCTTGTTCCACAGAACCTGCGTCTTCTTCAATCTTCGAAATACCATATTCCAGTTCTCTTAGACGAGCCCATGGTGGAGTTGCAAATGAAGAATCTTCCGCAATAAAAGGTCCATCTTTATCAGTTTTAAACCTAAGCGCTCCCATTCTCGCCACATCATGAACTCCTAGTAAGTAGTCACTTTCTACTAACGGAGTTTGTTTTATATGTTGTGATCTAGCACATATTGCTTGCCGTCTTTGCATCAATGTTCTTCCCCATCTATCTGGAGATGAATCGAGAAATATTCCAAAATTCCTTTTTGAGGAAGGTGGATATTGCCGTCCTTCAAAAAGTTGTAAATCTGGATCAAGTGAATAGATTGTAGCATAAGAAGATAGCCATTGTGCATCATAGGAGAACGAAAAGACCTCATCGACTCTTGCTTGTTGAGCTGTTAAAGTTCCTATCAGTTTTGGTGTGTCTATTCCTTGCCAATGTGCATATACCCATATGTGTTTTTCTTTCACGAATCCCTCTTTGGAGCCCTTTTTCTTACGGGTAAATTCAGATCTTGCAGCTTTCTTCCTAATACATCATCTTTGGCAATTAGTAGCACATCATCTACGATACCTATAGCAAGTAATACTTGAACATAGGCACCCATTGAGACAGAGGGAGAGCCTTTTTCTATTGCCCACAGTGTAGATCTGCTAATATTCGCTCTTTCGGCTGCTAACTTTACTGAGATGCGCCTTCTTAGTCTTGCTAATTTAATCTGTTCTCCCATCTGCACAAGGCGTCTTTCTACTGAAGGGAGTAATGTAATTGTTTTCTTTCCCATAATGTTCATATTATAAAACATTAGATTGTTTTTGTCTATAATATTGAACATTATAAGAGAAGTAGAGTAGCTCTAACATAATTATTTTCTCTCATTCGTCAAATGAATTTTTTAATGTATGAGAGAAATTGTGTATTAATAGAGTTAAGAGAAACAATCTCTAAAAAGAGATAAGTAAGAGATACGACTTATTAGGTTTAAAATAAAAGAATTGAAGATTAAATAAAAACACCTAAGCGGTGAAACAGATTAATACCGAATATTCTAGCATGCACAGAATTTTAAAGGAATGTACAATATAGGAAATCTGCTCACTTACTATCTCAATGTTGATTAATAGTCTAGAAAGTTTTCACTATGTGAGCAAAGCCAAACCATTATAGAATCTGTTGAAGCTTCTCTAACTGAGAGAGAAAGAAATCTTTATGCCATATTTCAAGAGAAGGTTGTTCTGATACTGGAACAAATCGTCTTACATCTTCTTTTGCATGTTTCCAGTCGATTGAATTAATTTTTTCTTCCAATTCTTGCAATAACCATGCCTTGTCAACAAGAATCGATCTATTTTCCCAAGGTCCATATTGGTTTATAGCTGATGAGAGTAGACTAAAATTGATTCCAGTACGATGGCTGGTGTACCAAATAAAGTCATACCAATCACGTCCTTTGAGGTAGTCTCTGCATAAAAGAGCATGTATTTTTCCTGCAAAAAGACTCGTGTTATCTTGTACTGTCACCATGGAGGCATAAGGAAAATCTAAATATTTTGTCTCATAACCACTACCACATGGAGGATGTATATCTACTTCTAGTTTTATGAAAATTTTAGGCATTATATTAACTTTGCCAGCATGTTTGAGTGTGAGTATTTTCCCAATAGATTCATCTTTTAAAAAAGCCTTTTTACTGCAGTCCCTGTTTTGCTTCGATCGGTAATTTCCATCTCATACCCATAGGCTTTTAATTCATCACGCACATGTGTGAGGTGGTCTAATAATTGAAAATTAGGCATAGGTTTTTTTAAGACAAAGTCTAGATCCTCAGAAAATCTGTTCAATCCATAGAAAATTCGTAAACAGGTTCCTCCTTGAAATGCTGCATGTTCGAAGAAGGACCCACGAGTGAGAGTTGCAAGAACAACCTCTTGGGTTATTTCCCTGATTGCCTGTAGTTCTTCATTGTCTGTTTTGCAGGAATACATTGAAAGACGCTGCTGTATGATTTGAATGCTCATTCTATTACCTCACTCATCCAAGCTTTTAGAAATCTCTTTATTCTACCACTATGATAGTTGTCCATAATATCCTTCATTTCATTTCGGTTAATGTGTTTCAATCGCTCTTCATCAATTCGCAGGCTCTCAATCGGTTCAGTAAGATTCCTCCATTTCAACATATGTATGTACAGATAATCAGCTAATGCCTTAATTGGAGATGCCATAAAGAAAACATTTCCATTTTCATCTTTAATTCTCTCCACACCGAGATAAAAGATGTCTTGAGGTACTCGTTTATAGCTAAATAAGCCCAAAGGGGTGGTGAAATCTTTTCCATTATTAAAGCTCACACAGGTGATAGCATACACTGCTTCAGGAATCATTCCATGAAAACTCAGAGCACTTTCCATGCTGATATAACTTGGTCCATATACTCTTTGCGCTAAGGAGTACATGCTAATAGGATTCCTTTGAAGGTGAGGAGAAAGGCAATAAAGACCTCTGCGGATATTAATTATTTCATCGTTAGCAATTGCTCGTTTGATAAGGCCATGCTGGCTATATTTTGTTCCTCCAATAGCAGTAGCTATCTCTGATTGAGTAAAGATGCCTTGAGATCGTGTAAAAAAGAATTCTGTTAATTTGTTCATATTTTTTAAATGTAGTCATAATATGACTACTTCTATAAAATATATAATATAATCTGATTTGTCAACTCTTTGTATTGAGATGAGTGATGATGCATAGGCTTGCCTCTTACTCTCTACACAAAGATGCGAGGAGTATGAGTAACTATATGTACAGTACATCTATATGAAACACAATACACTAAGGTATTGAACATAAAATCCCTACAGGAAAAAGAGTACAATAAATGCATGTAACACTCTGTTTTCTACTGAAGGGAGTAATATAATTGTTTTCTTTCCCATAATGTTCATATTATAAAACATTTAATTGTTTTGTCTTTTATATTGAACATTATGAGTTATCATCATGAACCATTTAAAGGATAGAAATATCTCTTTTCTATTCATAGTCTATTAACGATCGATAGCACATGTTACTTACTACCGATGTTATGATAAAACTACTATAGATGATCGAATAAATTTACCATCTCTATTGCTGAGAGGGCGGCATCAAAGCCCTTGTTTCCAGCTTTGGTTCCTGCTCTTTCGATAGCTTGTTCAATACTTTCAGTGGTGAGAACGCCAAATATAACAGGTTTTGCAAAGTCTAAAGAGACTTTACCAATACCTTTTGCTACTTCATTTGCAACATAATCAAAGTGAGGAGTGCTCCCTCTAATGACACAGCCCAAACAAATAATAGCATCATAATTTTCGCTCGTTAGCATCCGCTTGGCTACCAAGGGTATTTCAAAGGCACCAGGGCACCATGCTAAATCAATATCCTCATCATCAACTCCATGTCTTTTAAGTGAATCTAATGCTCCATCAATTAATCGTGATGTAATAAATTCATTGAATCGAGCTGCTACTATTCCAAATCTTTTCCCTTTGGCTTCCAAATTTCCAGAATATGTCTTTATCTGTTTCATCATGTTGCTCCTTAACTAGTTTTTATGTTGTATAAATGTCCCATCTTTTCAGATTTGACCTGTAAGTATTTCTCATTTTTAATATTTGGCAAGATCACCAATGGGACTCGTTCCTTTACCTTAATACCTTCACTCTCGAGTCCTTCAATCTTATCAGGGTTGTTTGTCAGCAATCGAACCTTAGAAATTCCTAAGTCAGATAAAATTCTTGCTCCTACTTCGTAGGATCTTTCATCTGGGGCGAAACCGAGAGTCACATTTGCATCAACTGTATCTAGACCCTGATCTTGTAGTCGATACGCTTTCATTTTGTTTGGGAATCCAATGCCACGACCCTCTTGTCGTAGATAGATTAAGATTCCTTTCCCCTCTTTTGCAATCAACTCCATTGCCCTTTTCAACTGATCACCACAGTCACAGCGAAGAGAGTGAAATACTTCTCCTGTAAGGCATTCTGAATGCATTCGAACCAAAGGAAGGTCTGTATGTACTTCCCCCATGACTAAGGCAACATGATGATTTTTTGAGGGGTATTCAATATAGGTGTAAGATGTAAATTCCCCATATTCAGTAGGTAATGTGACAACTGAGTCTCGAATAACATATGTATCATGTTTCTTACGCCATTGAACCAATTGATTCACACTGATTATTGGTAATGAATGATTCTTGGCAAACACAAACAAGTCGTTTGTCCGAGCCATAGTTCCATCATCTTTTAAGATTTCACAAATTACTGCAGCTGGTTGAAGTCCAGCAAACTCAGCTAAATCAACAGCAGCTTCTGTATGACCGGCTCGTTTTAGAACTCCTCCTTGCGCTGCCTTCAAAGGGAACATATGACCAGGTGCTCTAAACTCTTCTGCTATTGCATCTGTTGATGCCAACCTTTGTACAGTCAATGCTCGTTCAAAGGCAGAAATACCAGTTGTAGTATCTCGGTGGTCCACCGATACGGTAAATGCAGTTCCCATTGCATCCCTATTTATGGCTGTCATGGGAGTCAACTTGAGTGTTTCGATAATTCTTTGTGCTAGTGGCACACACACCAAGCCCTGCCATGTGTAACCATGAAGTTAATAGTCTCTGGCGTAGTGAGTTCTGCAGCTGCTATGAGGTCTCCTTCGTGCTCCCTCTCTTTATCGTCAACAACAACAATCATCTTCCCTGACCGAATAGCTTGTAAAGCCTCTTCTATCGTATTAAATTCCATATATCACTCCTAATAATTCAAGGTTAAAACCCTTGTTCTATCAAATAACTCATATCTAACTTCCTCTTCTGGGAAGAATCATTTTCGCTACTGTTTTCTAACTTTTGTTGAATGAGCATCTTATGCACATATTTTCCGATTTGATCACATTCTATGTTAATCATCTCTCCGGGTTGTTTTTCTCCTAGGATAGTTGAAATCCTCGTATGTCCCACTAAAGAAACGGTGAAACTCTTATCGTCAATGTGGGCTACCGTTAAGCTAACTCCATCAAGAGCTATTGAACCTTTATGGATGATAAATGGGTGTAATTCTGGAGGAATCTCAACACTTAATAATAGAGCATCTCCTTCTTTACTTCTTTTCAAGATGCGAGAAGTAGCATCGATATGACCAGCAACTAGATGTCCACCAAGACGTTTATTGAGACTCATTGCTCTTTCTAGGTTTACTGCCATCCCTGGTTTCAAGGCCCCTAAATTAGTAGTTCTCAGTGTTATAGGCATTACTTCAACCTTAAATCGATGAGAACTAAAGGAAATTACTGTGAGGCATATGCCATTCACTGCAACACTATCTCCAATAGCAAGATCACTTTGAATGAGATGACAAGCTATCTCCATTTCATTGTGTTTGACTGATATTACTTTGCCTATTTCTTCTATAAGTCCTGTGAACATCAGATAGCCTCCCATGTTGGTGTATTTGCATAGGCTTCGATGAGGATATCACCATAAGATTCTTTGTGAACAACGTGGGCAAACTTAAATGCAGAAGAGAGGTCAATACACCCTTCACCCTCTACTGGTGTTGGAGCATTTCTCCCTCCAATAATCATAGGGGCAATATATACAATATATTTATCGACAGCTTTTGCTTGGACAAAGGATTCAGCTAATGTTCCTCCGCCTTCAACAAGAATGCTATCTATGCCTTTTTGACCAAGGTAGGATAAGAGTTCTTGTACCATTTCAATGCGGTCATTCGTATTGAGTACTACTACAGTTGCTCCTAATTGTTCGTATTGTGTGACTTTGGACGGTTGGATGTTTTTTGTTGTGACAATCATGAGGGAGGACTGTTCAACTGTCTTAAACAGTTGTGCATCTATTGGTGTTCTTCCTGTTCTATCCATCACGATTCGAAGAGGATGAGTTCCATCTCGTCCTTGTAATCGAGTAGTGAGAGTAGGATCATCCTTTAGTACGGTACCCACGCCCACTATAATTGCCGAGACTTTATTTCGCATTTCATGTACCTGTTCTCGTGAGTGCTTTGAAGAAATCCATCTACTCTCCCCTGAACTTGTTGCTATTTTCCCATCAAGGCTCATGGCACTTTAAGAATAACAAAGGGGACATTATGTGTTATGTAATGAACGAAGATTTCATTCAGCTTTAACGCTTCTTGTTCCAAAAGGCCAATGGAAGTATCTATTCCATGCTCCTTCAAGTAAGCAATTCCATTCCCTGACACTAATGGATTTGGGTCTTGCATTGCGCATACCACACGTGTAATTCCAGAAAAGACTATTGAATGAGAACAAGGAGGTGTCTTACCAAAATGGGAGCAAGGTTCCAATGTAACATAAAGAGTAGCCCCTATTGCTTGTTCACCTGCCATCTCTATAGCATAGCTTTCAGCATGAGGTCCTCCATATTGCTTGTGATACCCTTCTCCTACAATCTGGCCATTTTTTACCAAGACGGCACCTACGAGAGGATTTGGGCGAGTCTTCCCTTCTCCGAGTTTGGCCAATTGTAGGGCATAGTTCATAAATTCTTGTTCGTTTTCCAAAAAAAATCCCCCAAAGTGTACTCTTCAGGGGTGTAAATGGAGATATAATTAACTAAACGGCATAACACAGGACATTACTCTGTACCGTAGATTGTCATTATCTCGTTCTTCTTTCATCCAGACTGTAACTGTCGGCTTCGGAATTTGACCGAATCTGCTCTTATGAGCTCGCGGGCTTACGAACTAGTCGTCTACCGCCGGTAAGGAATTTCACCTGACCCTGAAGAATCTATTAAATATGTGCTTTTAATTAAACACAACAAGCATATAATGTCAACAAGCTCATCTAATAAGCTCATTTAATATTCAATACTCTATAAGAGTGAGAATCGATGTATATCAAGGAAAGTTTAGAAGGTTCACAGGTCTGCTCGCTCTCTTTTGGAATGTCTATTATTGATTTTTATTCTTTTTGATGCTTTCAAGCAAATATGTTACGATGAGATTGTATAACAAGGAGTTATCTATGGCAAAAAAAGTACCTTAATTGGAGAATTTAAAACATTTATTTTCACGTGGGAGTGTGATGGATCTAGCAGTCGGAATTATCATTGGAACTGCCTTCACTGCAATTGTAAGGTCCTTAGTGAATGATATTGTTATGCCGGTCATAGGTCTAATAATTGGTGGAGTTGATTTCACAAGACTGCAAATAGTCCTTCGTAAAGCAACTGAGAGCCACCCTGCATTAGCAATTACGTATGGCTCATTCATACAAGCCATTATCAATTTTATACTAGTGGCTCTTGTGGTCTTTTTCCTCATTAGAAGTATTAATAAACTAAGAGCAAAAAAGGAAGTTCAAGAGGCTGTTGAAGCAAAGGTGGAACCTGTTATCCCAGCAGATATTGCCTTACTTAGTGAAATAAGAGATTTATTGAAAAAGAAAGAATAACTTTGAATACAGAGGTGATGTGCTCGTTCATTTGCCTCCCTTCTTAAACTCTAATGGAGTCATAGAGAAGGAAGATTTGAATATCTTGGAGAAGTATCGATAATCTTTATATCCTACAAGTGAAGCTACTTCATATATGCTGAGTTCTTTCTCTTTTAATAATAAGGCAGCTTTTTTCATCCTATGCAGGGTAAGGTATTCTAACAAAGTATATCCTGATCTCTCTTTAAAAAGGTTTGTAAGAGTACGTTCACTGACTTGCATAAAGGTAGCTATATCATTGGTGGTAAGGTGTTCTTTATAATGTTTCTCTATTATCTGAATAGCTTCTTGAATGTATTCATCTCTATAATCTGCTTGATGTTCAATACTGAGAGAAGGGAATTTCTTCATCCCACTCATAAGCTGTTCAAGCCTTATATCCTTTGATTGTTCTTCCTTTCGTTTTTCTATATCAGAAATTGCTTTTTGTAGATGTGAGATTAGGATGTTTGTATCAATGGGTTTTAGGATATACCCTTTTACTCCAAAAGTAAGAGCTTTTTGAGCGTAGGAGAATTCGGCGTGTCCTGAGATGATAATGAACTCAGTTGTAAAGAGATCTTCATATAATCGCTCAATCATTTCAAGGCCATCAATTCCCGGCATCGCAACATCGGCAATGATGATATCTGGATTGAGTTTTCTCGCTAAGGCTTCTCCATCAATACCATTATCTGCTTCTCCAATCACTCTTAAGTCAAGTGAAGCCCAGTCAGTGGTAAGGATGAGACCTTTTCTCAATATGTCTTCGTCTTCAATAACTATCACACTATACATAATTGTTATAACCCTACCTTTAAGCTGATATATATACTTACGCGAGTCCCCTTCTCTAATGTAGTGAATATCTGTATTCCTGCATTCTCACCATAGTATAGTGATAACCTTCGAACAAGGTTTTGGACTCCAGATCCCCCTTCTCTACTATCATTCACCTTGTGGTAACTTACGAGATATTCTCCAAGTTCTTGATCCATTCCCATCCCATCATCTTCAACAATGAAATGTAAATATTCTTGCTCTTTATAACCTTTAATATTGAGCTCTCCCTTTCCTCTTTTCTTTTCTAATCCATGCATCACAGCATTTTCAACAATGGGCTGAAACAAGAGTCTGGGAATTCTCACACTAAGGATAGATGGATCAATTTCAATGTTGATATGAACTCTATTGCCCATTCTTCTTTTTGGAGAGCAAGATACTTCTGAATAATCTCTACCTCTTCTTCTACAGTGACTATTCCTTCACCTAAATCGAGGTTGCTTCGTAGTAGCACTCCAAGGTCGACAATAGTTTGAGAGGCTTCTTTTGTATCACCGAGTAAAATATACCATTTGATAGTTTCTAAGCAGTTAAAAATAAAGTGTGGTTTTGTCTGACTCATTAATGATTTTTATTTCTGAGGTGCGTAAACTCATCTCTTTTTGTCTGTTCGTGTCAATAAGCTGTTTTCATTTTCACGACCATTTCATTCACACTAATTCCAAGTTTTCCAAACTCATCGGATCGTTTAATATGAGTACGTGCAGTAAAGTCTCCCTTTCCTACTCTCTCTAATACATCGACTACTTCTTGGAGAGGATTTGCTGCATTACGAGAAACGAAAAGAGCAAGAATTATGCACATTACGGTCATCAAGCCAGCAAGAGAAATTACGATAATAGCAACAAGATGTAATAATTCATCTATTTGAGTTAATGGATAATAGGTAAGGACGCTAAAAGAAAATTGTTCATCGTATTCAAGAGAATAGAAAAATGAGGGATGGTGCTCACCTTTTCTCACAATGTTCTTACTGCTCTGAAGATTCTCCATTATCGCAGAGAGTGCATAATCATCTATTTTCCCCTGGATGGGGAAAGCTCTATTATTATGCTCATCTAATACTAATACAGAATTTTGTGGAAATCTCTCTTCAAGTGGAAGAAATGAACTTATATGTTCTTTATATAGATCAACTAATACCATCCCAAGAACTTCGTCATTCTCATCAATTTTCACCCGAGCAATGGTCATAATTCTGTTTTCATCCTCTTTCTCTTGATGATAATAAAGAACAGGTTCACCGTTTGCTACAAGGGCTTTGCGCAATACTCCCCATGAGCGAAATGGTTCACTATAGTACTCTTTGGGGGTAGTTATTGTGTTCATGATTACATTGAAATTGTTATCAATAATGTGAATGCCTGGTTTGATAGTATACCCACTCGATAAGAAGTAGAGGCTGTCATAAAGGGAGGCAAGATCCCCTTGATAAGAAACATTAAATAGAGTATCAAATGATGGATCTTTTATAATTGTATCTATTGTCGATATGTATTGATTCATTTCTTTATTGAGTATGTGATCTATGTTGAGACTCAAGGTTTCAGTTAAAGATTCCGCTCTTCTATATAAAATATTTTTAGTGAGTGTGTATGTAATGGGGCCAACCACTATAAGCGGGAGGACCCCAATTAATAGAAATGAGAAGAGTAATTTATAGAAGTACCTTTTTGCTAGATAAAATTTCACTATACTTTTTCTCAACCTCACCGATGGCTGAAGTATACCATAGGTGTACTCCTTTATTTGAAGCAATTATATTACCACTAAAAGAGTATTCTTCAACTTCTTCAAAATATGAATATGTTCCGCCTGCTTCACTCAATAAGACAAATCCGGCAGCTACATCATGGTATTTTAAACCATATTCAAGATATGCTTCTGCTTTCCCACTTGCTAGGTAGCAAAAGTGGAGTGCGGCAGATCCATAGTCTCTCAAATCCCCAGTTTCAATACTAATTTTTGTAAATAATTCCATGAAGCGTGGAATCAATTCTGGAACTCTTAATGGAGGACAGGTGATAGTAAGGGCTAGTTTTATATCAGATGTATCTGAAACGTGTATCTGTGTCCCATTACAAAAAGAACCCTTTCCTTTTTGAGCATAGTACAATTGATCATGTACTGGTGAAAAGATAACTCCAATGAGAGGTTTGTATGCCTCTTCTTCATATGCAATGCTGATAGTGTACCCTGGTAGGTCATGAACATAATTGCTTGTTCCATCAATAGGATCAATTATCCATGTTCCTGAATTTCCAAATATCTGCAAACCAGATTCTTCACCTAAGAAATTGTCATGTGGAAATCTTTCATGAAGATAATCCTTGATGAAATTTTCGCATTTCACATCCATAAGAGTTACAACGTCACTCTTGCCTTTATAAGATAGCTTTGTCTGCTCTGCAGGATCTTTCATGATGAGGTCTCCCGCTAGGCGAGCGACCTCTTTTGCTGCAATGAGACGCTGATTCAATAATTCTTCACTCATACTACACTACCCTTTCCTTTCGTTACTGTATTAAAAATCATTAGTGAGATAATAGTTGCAAAGGTAAGAATACTTGCCAATGCAGCTGCAGTTCCATACCCATCTTTCATGATTTCAGTATAGATTGCAACACTAATGGTTCCAGTTCTTCCTGAGTAGAGGATAAGAGTTGAGCTTAATTCGTTTATGGTACTTATCCAGCTCAAAATTGCTCCACTAAATACTCCAGGAAGCATTAAGATGGCAGTAATTTTGAAAAAGGTTTTTAGGGGAGTTACTCCTAAATTAATAGAAGCTTCTTCACAACTTAAATCAAGTTGATATAATATTCCTGTACTACTTCTTATGATGTATGGAATCTTTCGAATTGTATAGGAGATAATCATAATCATAGCTGTCCCAGTAAGGATAAGTGGTGGTTTATTAAATGCCATTACTAGAACAATACCTAATACAGATCCAGGAATAACGTAAGGTGACATGAGAAGAAAATCTAATACAGCAGTTGCACTGCTTTTTCTCCTTACTATGACATACGAGGTAAACATTCCTATGATAATCATAAAAAACATGGCAATCGTCGAATAGGTAAATGTTCTTATAATATTTGCACTTAATTTAAACCAGACACTTCTATAACTATCTAAACTAAAGCCTTGGACGAATAATGGCCCATTAGTTTTTATAAAGCTTGTGATGATTGTCGTTATTTGAGGGGCCAAAGCTAATAGAGCAACGAAGTAACAAAGGAGTGTAAGGAAAACTCTTTTTGTTGGGGAGAGTTTTGTTATCTCAGGAGGACGCAACCCAGACATATAATAGTTCTTCTTTGAAATCATTACTTTCTGAATAAGAAGCACTGATAGAGAACATATGATAATAATAACACTGAGAGTACTTGCTACAGTTGCATTTCCTCCAAGTTCACTCATGTACTCTTCATACACTAACAAAGGGAGAACTTTATACCCCTCTCCTATGAGCATAGGAGTTCCAAGGTCAGCAAGACTTGTCATGAAGACAATAACTGCACCACTTGTAATCGTTGGCATAATGAGAGGAAAAGTAACCGTAATGAGTTTTTTGAAGCCACTTACTCCTAAGTTTTCGGCTGCTTCTTCTAATGAGCTATCGAAGGAACTTAATGCTCCTTGTACATACATGTAGATAAATGGGAATAATTTTAGGGTAAACACTAAAATAAGCCCATTGAATCCATAAATTGTTGGTATTTCAATACCTATATGACGAACTAGATTTGTAATAAACCCATTTCTTCCCAGTAGAATAATCCAGGAATATGCACCAATAAATGGTGGCGACAAGAGGGAGATGATTACCATTGCATTTAATATTTTCTTTCCAGGAATATTATAGCGAGCGACAATGTATCCCATAGGGATTCCTATAAGTAGAGCAAAGAAGGTCGTAGTAATAGAGACTGCAAAACTATGTTGAAGGGTGGAAAAATAGTATGGGAGTTTGAAGAAATCAATATAGTTTCCTAAGGTAACCTTTCCACTTTTTGCATTGAGAAAACTGCGAGAGACTAGTCCTAATAGTGGATATACAAGAAAGAAGATTGCTAAGAGAAATACTATGATGGTAACACCTGTCCAAAAAGTAATCTTCACCCTGTTCTTCTTATATTCTGTAAGGCTTTTCATAGTAAAGACTCCTTACCATCTGCGCTGTATAGGTTAATTCTTTTGGTATCAAAAATAAGGCCAACTTTATCACCTACTTTGCGAATAAGAGAAGTTTCTTTAAGGTATTCATTTATTTGAAGGGTCGATGCGTCTGCTAAGGTTACTTCATAGTTGATGAAATCTCCTAAGAAGGTGACAAATTGAATTTCTCCCTGTAAGATTCCATTATTTTTATCTACAATATTCACTTCCTCTGGTCTTATCGCAAGGATTGCTTCTCCTTCATACGATTTTTTTAATGTAAAATCAAAAGAAGATCCAAGGAGCTCAATTGAAGTTGACCGTACATTGGATTTTATAAAGGTAGAAGTTCCTATGAAATTAGAAACAAATGTATTTTGTGGTCTTGTATAGATTGAAGGTGGATCTCCAATTTGCTGTATTGTTCCTAAATTCATTACTGCAATTCTATCTGATATTGCTAAGGCTTCTTCTTGGTCATGTGTAACATAGACAGTGGTAATGTTTAAATTCTTTTGTATTTTTTTTTATCACGAGTCTCATTTCAACTCGAAGTTTTGCATCTAGGTTACTTAATGGTTCATCCATTAATAGGACTTCTGGTTTGATGACAATTGCTCTTGCGAGGGCAATTCGTTGTTGTTGGCCCCTGAGAGTTTTGAGGGTTGTCTCTCTTTATATTCTCTCATTTTCACAAGGTCTAGGACTTCTTCTACTTGATGAGAGATTTCTTGTTTTGAAAGATTTCTTGCTTTTAATCCATAAGCAACGTTGTCATAGACACTTAGATGAGGGAATATTGCGTAGTTTTGAAATACCATTCCTGTATTTCTTCTATGTGCTGGAATAGAGTTTACTACAGTTGATCCAAACTTTATCTCCCCGTCTTCTATAGTATTGAATCCTGCAATCATTCTCAGGAGGGTTGTTTTCCCACATCCAGAGGGGCCTAATAGGGTGAAGAATTCACCTTCTTTGATGTGAATTGAGACATTCTTTATAGCAGTAAAGTCTCCGTATCGTTTTGTAACGTTTAAGATAGATAATGGTTGGCTCATAATTCACCTTTTTTTCTATAAGTATAGGGAGAAATGAGTGTAGGAGAGTCCTACACTCATTGTTGAATAATTATATGAGTTATCGTCCTACAATTAAATCTTTCCATTGACCCATGATGCGTTCTTTATTAGCTCCAACCCATACTGTATCGTAGGGGATATCACCAAGTTCATCATTTGGTACCATGATAGCTGGAAGTTGTAAATCTTTTCTGACTGTTCGTTTTATTTAGGTCTCCCATGAGGGATTGCACGTCTTTAGAGAGGATAAAATCGACAAAGAGTTTTGCATTTTCAGTGTTACTTCCACCTTTAATGATAGCTATAGGACTTGGGACCTTAGAAGAACCTTCGACTGGATACACAACTTTTACATTTGCTCCTGCTCTTTCATATTTAAGAGCTGCTTCTTCATAGGTAATTCCTACTGCATATTCTCCATCACTTACTCCTTTAAATGTTCCTGATGAAGATCCTAATACTTTTCCTTCTAAATTGGCTACAAAGTCTTTCATGTAAGCCCAGCCTACTTCATTGTCTCCACCCATTGATAAGATTTGAATGATGAGAGCCATGAATGCAGAACCTGATCGAGCTGGATCAGCATGTGCAATTTTCCCTTTGAATTTAGGATTAAGTAAATCACCCCAACCGGTTGGAACATCTTCTGGAGCAACAAGTTTTGGGTTGTAGATAATTACCATTGGGTCAATGGTTGTTCCATGCCATCGATTTTGAGAATCTCTAGTTGAGGCATATACTGAATCCATCTCAGCGTGTGCGTATGGTTCGAGAAGATCAACGATTACCTGATATGAGTCTGATCCGCCACCCCAAAGGATATCACCTAGTGGGTTATCTTTTTCAGCCCTGATTCTCGCTACAAGTTCTCCTGTTCCAGCTCCAACGAGATTAACCTTAATACCAGTTCTTTCTTGGAACTCTTTAATAATAGGGTCTGTCCAGTCTGCAGCATGAGAATAATAAAGAGTTAATTCTTTACTATCAACTTTTTGTTCTTCACTAGCTCCTGTTGAAAAGATGTAGGAAGGAAGTAGTAAAACAATTAAAGAAATAACAATAAATACCTTTTTCATATGAAATTCTCCTTTTTCTATGATAGTGATACAGTAAAATCATAAGGGCACCTCCCCCATCCCACAAGGTGATAATCAGGCAAATATGTGGAGGATTTGGTAAGAGAATAATTAAAATACTATATCATGGATTATCATATAATTCAGAAGGAGAATCATTTCTAGAGAGTATTAGCAAAGCTCTACCAGCTTCAAAGCTCTAGATATATCCTTAGAATTGTGAGAAACCGAATTCGCTTTGAAGTGACCTGTAAAGTAGAGAGTATCGACTAACTCATACCCTACTACCTTTATCGCATCAGCCATGAGGGGGATATTATATTGCATTTCTTTCTCTTCTAGTTGTTCACACACTCCAAAGATGAGCGCTTTTCTTTCCTTTATTTGAGAGTCTAGAGGTATATGGTCCTGGACGCTGGTCTGTAAAATCAAAGTATGGGTATAATCTGTCAATGAAACATTTCATCCAAGGAGTCATTGTGTAATTATAGGTGGGAGAGCCAATGATGATTCCATCAGCTTCATCAATCAAAGGATATAGTTGTTGCATATCATCTTTATGCTTTGTGCATGTTTTATCTTTTCTACATCTCTCACACCCAATACATCCTTCAATGTGAAGAGAAGGTAGATGAATATATGTAACTTCCGCTCCCTCTTCTTTAGCTCCTTTAAGCATCTCATTCATTATCGTAAATGTATTCCCTTTCTTTCGAGGGCTTCCACTAAAACAAATAATTTTCATAATACTTCACCTTTTTGTTTTTCAAAATAATTATTCACATGGAAATATGAATAATTGAACCTACTATAATCTCTCACAGTAAGTATTATTTGTACATGCTAATTCTAGTAAGATGTTCAATCCTCATACTATATTATATCCTCTCATACGAGACATTCATATGAAAGGATATTTACAAGTGAGTAATATGTTATTTACTATGTTGTTCTTGATCGAAGTAGCATTAAGTTTCATAGAAACGATTTATTTGGTACCAATACACAAGATTCCACTGCCACGAAATATGTACTACATACAATCAAGTAGTTTAACTAATATATATCTACACTTTATTTACGATGAGAATATCAGGATTCTCAATCACTGCAACACGTGCTTGCTTTGGTGCTACTGAAAATGCTTCATCTAATGCATCCTTGGCACTTCGAAATAGACGAACTTGTAAAATTTTAGCTAACTCCACTGATAGTCCTGATGAGACCACATATACTTTCATATCTCGAAGGAATGTTGCAAGAAATTGTACTGCCCATTGATCATCGACGACCTCAGAAGAAGCTAAATGATCTAATATTTCCTGAGGAGAATCAAATAAAGGCATCATTTCTTCAAACAGACTGGAACCAGAACCTTCTCGGCATTCGGCATACAGCACAACTATTCCATTTTTTTGAGAATTGGTCGTTGGGTAGTTTTACCACATTACACCCGAACAAAGCCTGATAAAAACTTACCGACCCAGCATGACCTCCATATACGACAGCAATATCAACTTCTTCAGGAAATGTCTTAACGGCTGTTGTCGAATAGAACTCTACAGCCTTTCGATGTGCCTTTATTACATCACCAGATGCTGCGAAAATAATATCGTTATTGCCATCAACCACGACATTTATAATATAAGGATTAATGAGACGCGCAGCAGCTTCCATACCTTTTCTTGAACCACTTAATTCACACGAACCAAGAATACCACGAGGATATTCAATATTATAGAAACAATGATTCTCATGAATAGTCTTCTGACTAGCAATTGCAGGAAGAATACTCTTTGCACCACCAGTAAAACCTGCAAATGCATGTGATTTAACCATGCCAATAGTGAATACTTGGTCGGCAGAAACAATCCTTTTATTTAACCAAATTGATTTACCGTCATCACTGACTCCTGCTAGTGTGTAATTACTATCATCTCGCACTTCATTGTCAGCAACATCATATTGCAAACATATATCATGCCCAAGAATCATCTCTCGTTCTATATCAGTTGTAGGACGGTGTAAACCTGTTCCAATTGTTATAGTAATATTAGAATCAGCTACTCCAGCCTTTTTCAGTCTATTCAACAAGATAGGTATAACCATCCTAGTAGGTGTAGGGCGAGTTGCATCATCAACCACTATAGCAACCTTCACATCAGGACCTACTAGCTCTTTTATCGATTGATATCCGATAGGATTATCTATGACTAGAGCAATCTGCTCTGCAGAGAGTGGATTCGATTTTCTTTTTTCCTGATTATCAGGATGAACAACACCTGCAACATGAGAATCAGGGATATCTAATAACTCTCTCATAGTCCCACTCTTCAATTCAAACACCATATCAGAACCTCCTCATAATAATTCAATCTGCGCCTATAGTCCAAATAGTCTAGGCAGGAACATAACCATTGAAGGAACAAAAGTAATAAGAATGAGAATGCTGATACTCGCCAAAATAAAAGGTAACATGGCACGAGTCAGTTTTTCCATCGGTAATCCACTTACGATAGTTCCTGTAAATAATGCTGCACCATACGGTGGAGTGATAAGACCTACAATCAGATTGAATCCCATCAAAACTCCAAAGTGGATTGGCGCTACTCCTATACGTAAAGCAATAGGAAAGAGAATTGGAGAGAGGATAAGAATCGCCGGTAAACTATCCATTAACATGCCCCAAAGAAGAAGAAAAACAGTAATGATTATCAGAATGACGTTCTTGTTGTCACTTATTGACAGCAGAGCACGTGATATCATGTTAGGGACCTGTTCAGTTGAGAGTATCCAACCAAAAATATTGGATGCACCCGACAAGAGAAGAATACTAGCTGCTACAATGACGGTGTTATAGAGTAGTCGACTAAAATCCTTGACCTTAATCGTGCGGCGACTATATATAAGAACTAATAATAATCCGTAAGCAACTGCCACAGCGGATGCTTCTGTCGGAGTGACTAACCCACCGATTATGCCTCCGATGATAATCAGAGGCATCAAAATAAATGGTACTGCATTTACGAATGATAAGAGTTTTTCCTTAGGTGTCATTACAATATTCGATACAGGAAAACCTTTTACCTTACCCATAACGAAAATTACAGATATTTGAGCTAGTCCAACAAGCAGACCAGGGATTGCAGCCCCAATCAGTAATGCGCCAATCGAAGTCCCTGTTGTAGCACCAATAAGTACCATCATGATACTTGGAGGAATTAGAGGTCCTTGTATTGAGGAGCTGATGGTAAGAGCCGTGCTGAATGGTCTATCATAACCACCTTTCTCCATCATATCAATTTCAAGAATTCCTAAGCCCGCAACATCAGCAATGGCTGATCCGGAACATCCACCAAACAACATACTGGCAAGAACATTCACATAGGCTAATCCACCATGAAATCTTCCTACCATTACATTGGTAAATTTTAACAAACGTTCTGCCGTCCCAGAGATGACCATAAGTTCTGCTGCTAGAATAAAGAATGGAATTGCCATAAGTGTAAATGTATCAATACCAGTGAACATACGATGAGCTAGTAGATACAGAGGTTGACCGGTAGTAATTAAATACACAGCACTACTTAACAACATGGCAAAGGAGAGCGGAATTCCTGAGAACATCAGTACTGCGAATAGAATTAGCATGGTAGATAATGCAATACTCATAATATTTCTCCCTGTACTTCGTTATTTTGAGAAGGATTATCCCTGTTTTTCTTAATCCTACGTATAATACGCATAACCGTTTCGGAAAACATACATACAGAGCCGAGGGGGATAGCCAAATATATCCACGAATATTTAATCCTGAGCGCTGGGGTTCTACCAATCGGCTTGTTTGTTACCATCTCCCATCCACCAAACACGAGGAGGAAGAGTACCAACAGGAGCAGAAGGTCAATTATAGAATCCCATACAAATCGCCATCGTGTTGGCAATTTATCGATGAGGAAAGTCAAAGAGGGGTGTTTTTCAGCTCTAAACGAGACAGTGCCACCTAGAAAGACCATATAGATCATGAGGTAACGACTGAGTTCGTCACTCCATACGAATGGACGAGACATGATATATCGACTGAAGACTCCCAACATCACAGTAAAGAACATGACTGCAAGGCACAGATTTGATATAAACTCAATAATTCGAATAAAACTTATTTTGCCTTTTATATTCATGCAACAACCCCTCCTTACACAAGGGTCGTATATCCATAAGCGTATATACGACCCACAGCTTAAAAAATTATACTACTGGATAGCTTCAGCTTGTAATTCAGCACTAATAGTTTCTACCGAATTAAGGAAAGCTGCAACAAATTCTTCACCAAGATTTCCTACCATATATTCGCGAACGAATGGAATAGTTGCATCTTGGAACTTTTTGTACTCTGCAGGAGTTGGATAATAGATATCCATACCTTTTTCAACAAGAGTGTCTGCTGCCATTGCATCTAGCACTTGAGCAAGTCCATTGTAGACCATTTGCGCAACATAGTCGGCTTCGACTACTGCAGACTGCAATTGCTGTGGCAGACCACGGAACCATTTTTCATTAATAAGAGTAGCACCTACTCCCATTACATGGCTGGTAACTGTCAAGTAATCCTGAACCTCAAAGAAATTTTGAGCAATAATGTTCTGGAAAGTGTTTTCTTCACCATCTACCACGTTTGTTTGTAAACTAGTGTAAAGTTCAAGGAATGGAATAGGAACAGGATTTCCTCCCATGGCTTCTACGAGTTTCATGTGTGGGGTGATTTCCATAGTTCGGATACGTAAACCTTTAACATCTTCAGGGCCTTTTATGCGTCTGACATTATTAGTCATATGTCGTGGTCCAAAAGGAACAACATTGAGTAATCTAATACCAGTCTCTTCAATCAATTCCTTATTCATCTCAGCCATTATAGGGTTATTTACTACATCGAGTACGCGAGCGGCGTGCTCACGAGAGGTAAATAGGAATGGCATATCGACAATCTCCAATTTTGGGAAATAGAGTGAAGCCAGTACACCTGAACTGATATTGGTCATCTCTATTGTGCCACGTGCAACTTGTTCGGTCGATGATCGCTGATCACCAATTTGTCCAGCAGGGTAAAGTTCTACTTCAATACGTCCTCCAGATAATCTCTCAAGTTCCTGTTTAAACACTACCGCATATGCACTGGTAGATTGTTTGAGAGGATCGAAAGGATCAGCCCAGCTGAATTTCAGCGTATACTGTGTTCCCGTATCTTCCGGTGCAACAGGAGCAACCGTTGTTCCAGGTGCTGAGGAAGCTGCAGGTGCTTCTGGAGTTTCCGAATCTCCATTAGCAAATAAGAACAATGATGTGATTAACAGAATAGCGACTGTTACTAGTAATCTTTTCTTCTTCATATACTTCTCCTTTTTTTTCACCATGCCATGGCACGGCTGTTTTTTATTAGATAATTTTCAAGTTTTTCATAGATTCACGAACTAAAGCCATTTCATCATCGGTTCCAGGGGTTAGTGGCAATCTAGGAAGACATCGTGGATATCCAATCATCTCCATTGCTCCTTTAATCAGGCACACTGGATTGGTTCGACCGTTTTGGCCCATCACACGGATCAATGGCATAAGTGATAGTTGCATTTTACCTGCTTCTAGGACTTTTCCGGCTAAAAACAATTCTATCATCTCTTTCATTTTATCACCCCACAAGTGGCATCCTCCTGAAACAAAGCCACCTATTCGGTCTCCTCCTTGAGCAAGAGCTTCTAGCACCATAGTATCATCACCACAGTAGATGATAAAATCTTCTGGAGTAACCAACAAGTATTCACTCATCTGCTTCGGACGAAGTTCAGCTTCTTCTTTTGATAGCAACAATATTTTTTTTCTTTGCAAGACGACGAAGACTTTCAGGTTCAATATTGACTCCTGTAAAAATAGGAATGTTATAGAGCAATATATCTACATCAACAGCATCTGCAATTGTTTCAAAATGGTTGATAATTTCTAGCTGACTAGGTTTGGTATAATAAGGGGCAACAATCATTACAAGATCAAATCCCATTTTCTGAGCTATTCTAGTAAGTTCGATGGTCTGCATAGTCGAAGCAGTCCCCGTTCCTGGGATTATTTCAACGCGACCACCAAAAGCTTTTTGCATTACTTCAAAAATCTTTACACGCTCCTCTATGGTTAGCGTAAAAAACTCTCCGGTAGTTCCTGTGAGAATAAAAGAATCAGCGTAATCACGCTCCAACAATATTTCACCAATTTTCACCATTGCATCATAATCAACAGACATATCGTCTTTAAATGGTGTAACCACAGGAACCAGTCTTCTTCCGTATCGTTCTTTTGTAACATGTTCAACTCCTTTTACATTGTCCTTTGTTCTGGTTGTCATGCTTTATGATTGTCTGACAACTAATGATTGCATGCTACCATGACTAAAACTAGGAGTCAACAAAATATTTCAATCAAAAAGATTTTGTGATATCTTAAAGTGAATTAGATATGTGCTAGGAAAAATACTCGTGAATTTATTAATGAATCATGATTAGCAATCAGTTTTTTACAACTTTCTCCATGTCCTCACGAGCGATTTCGAGATGGCTTAACATTGCTTTGACGGCGGTTTCTTCATTCTTATCAAAAAGCGACTGAACAATGGCTTCATGTGGGAATGTAGCATGAGTTACATTCTCATTGACTGCAAACGATCGAGTTCTGAACTCCATCATAGGATCGGCTATCAGTTTCCCTATCTTTATAAGCAGGCTATTTCCCGAAGCATCGATAATAGCATTGTGAAATGATTCGTCCAAGGTCGCTAATTCAATATTGTCATTTCTTTTTACGGCTTTTTAAATGCTTCATGAATCTCATGTATCTGTGCTATAGAATCTTCTGATGCCCGACTAACAGCTAATCTTAATGCTAGTGGTTCTATAGCCATACGCACTTCAATGAGTTCACTTAGCTCAGCATGTTTCTCTACGAACCAATGCTTAATATTATCGAAAGAATTCTCATGGTTGCTACAAACAAAGGCCCCTTTACCAGCTTTAATCTCTATCATTCCAGTAGCTGCAAGGACTCGGAATGCTTCGCGTACAGTGGATCGACCAACACCAAGTTGGTCACAAAGTTCAAACTCAGTAGGTAAACGATCACCTACTTTCATTTCTCCGGAGATGATTAATTCCTGAAGTTGTTTGACGACCTGATCAGTAATCGACACTCTTTCAATCTTCTTAATTTTTGATTCAATACAAACTCCTTCAACCCTTGTCTGACAGCAGAATAGCATACAACAAGATTCATTGTCTATTTATATTACATGTATCTTATTAAAATAGGTATAATATATTAGAATAAATTTATTTTAAGTTGCCATATTGTATTAAAGAAATGCGAGTAATTAAAGAATTCAAGTGATACATTATTATTGTCTCTTTATACTCTATGATCTATTTTGTTCTTTTAGAAAAGCTATCATATCGATTGCCTTAGGGGGACATCCTTTTAGGCTTTTTTTTAAGCCCTTTAGTACAGATCCCTACCCCTATCTTTGTAGAGTCTTCTACTCCTTTATACCCTTGGCCAATACAGATTGGGCTTTGTATGTTATCTAGGAGATCTACTTCGTCTAGTCTTTTTAGAGCATGGATAAGGTTTCCATAACAGGCAGAACAGGCTGAATTGGGTTCAATATGTGCACTAAGGTATGGGACAATTCGAGTCGGTTTGGCAACTTTTTCATCACTGGGTTCATTAAGTTGTATAAAAGTAGCACTAGAAAGGTCCGTTGATCCCACGCCCATTTCTTCTGCTTTTGTGATATATGGAATATCTTTCAACTCAAATCCCAATAAAGAAGCGCTGTAAGTGTCACAAAGAACACTATCTCTTGCTGCAAACATTCTGTTTGTGTGGACTGGGTTTCCACCTTCTTCAAAGTCGAGATCTCCATTTAGACTATCAACAATAGTAAGATCCGCACTACGAACTGAGTTAAGGGCTGCAATCGGAGTATGTAAACCGAGAGTATGAAACAGTCGTTTAGAACGATCTGAAATGCATCCTTTCATATTCTTTAAAGCACAGGTCATATTAGTTTGGCAGTGTCCTTTAAGAACGGGAAGATTGATGAGAAAGTCTGTGTGTAATATAGTGCTACTTACTTCCATCGTCACATTATGTGCCGTTATTGTTTCATACGTATCGTCTTTTACATCAATGAGAGGTACATTGAATGTATCTCTTATCGTATAATATCCGTTTACTTTGAAACCTTCTTTTGTAGAGTCTCCAATCCAAGCACTTTCGACAATACTAATATTGAAATAGCCTTTCTTCTGTAGAAACTCAATTATTGCGATAACGATTTGGGGGTGAGTGATAGCTCCGTCGTCGGCAGTAGAAGCCACAACTAAGTTTGGTTTTAGGGCAATAGAGGAATTCTTATGAGGAAGAAGAGCCTCAAAATCGATTGCTTCAAGCAAGGCTTTTGTCATAATAGATGAGTCTGACCCATATACACTTATAATATCTTTCTTATCCATCAAATAGCTCCTTCATGAATACTAACTAAAAATATATTGTGTGTATAGGTAAGAATGTTTCTAGAATGTGGATCTACGATGTGTCTTCTCATTTGCCCTAATCATGAATGAATTCAGGGAAGTTTTGTGTACGTAATAGATCTAAATTCTGTCTAAGAACAAGGTTGTTAACTATCTCGATGTCTTTAAGAGGTGTATCACTTTTTGACTCTAATATCTCTTCTAATGTTTTTACTGCAAAATATCCCTGTAATGCTGGATTTTGATACACGGCAGCAGTGAGCGTTCCATCTTCAAGATATGTTGAGATATTTGCATCAATATCATGGAGAATCGTAGTAACACCACTATAGCCAATCTTTTTCAGCATTTTTAAGAAGATTGTATTGAAAGCTGGTATAAGATATATAGCTTCAACCTTTCCTTGGTAATTTCTCAAGATAGATTCTAATTCAGTATCCTCTTCTTGTTGTTGAAGGGCTGTTGAAAAGGTGGTGATTTCATAAGAAATATTGGGATATTCATGTTTCATCACTTTCTCAAATCCGCTCAACCGTTCATTATTAATATCTGGGTCTTGAGAATAGACCTTTTCATGTTCTTTTACATTAATTACGAGTACTCTTTTTTTGGGAGAATGGAGTAACGTAGTTCCAATAAAGTTCGCTGCTAAGGCTCCCCCATTGGCATAGTTAGTCCCAATGTATCGCAATCGACCACTTGTAGGGGCATCTGCATTGAATGTAACAAATGGTATCTTAGCTGACACAATGGTATCAATAATTCGTTTCATATCATACTTACGTTGGATAACAATGCCTACGGCGTCTAGACCATCTTCAATCTCTTTCTTTAGTAGAGAAATATACTGTTCTGTATCTAATTCTTCTACATTGTAGTAGTGGACTGAATAGTCAAATGGAGCTATTTGTTGAGCGGCATTGTTAATGCCTTTTCTAATATCATTCCAGAAGTAGCTAGGGAGAGTAGATGAGAAAAGGGCTAGATGGTGTACTCTATTCCTTACAAGGACCTGAGAGGCTTTATGAGGAACATAGTTATGCTCTTTTGCAAAGATGAGTATTTTTTCCTTTAAGTCCTTTGAGACATACCCTGTTCCATTTAATGCACGAGAAACGGTTAATAGAGAAATTCCCAAACTCTTTGCAATGTCTTTTTGTGTTGTGCGCATAGAAATCCTTCATTAAGATAGTATCGACTATAAATCGAATCTTCTTATAATTCAATCTTTAAAACAGAATTATTAATTAGGATAAAAATATTTAATTGACAACCAATATTAACTATGTTATACGTATAACACATACAAGTAAGGTTGTGCTACATTAAGCACATATAGGAGGTCTTACAATGAAAAAGATGTTATTAGTACTCTCCATTCTCATTCTTCTATTTTCACCACTCGTAGCAAGTGGAAGTCAAGAAGATGATGGAAAAGTCACATTAGATGTCATGTTTTATAGCCAGAATTAGCTGAACAATATGATAGCATGGTTGCAGCATATAAAGCAGAAACAGGCGTAGAATTAGAAATTACTGTGTTACAGACTGATTATCGATCAGTATTAACAAGCAGATTAAACTCTGGTGACATTCCTGATGTATTCATGAGCAGTGCATATGCAGACAACTCAACATACAAAGATTATGTGTATGATTTAACAGATGAATCTTTCATGTCTCAGATTGAACCTTCTGCTCTTCAAGGAGTTACCGTAGGTGGAAGAATTCTTGGATATCCATTCCTTGTACAATCACATTCATATATCTATAACAAAAAGGTGTTTAAAGATGCTGGCATCACAGTATTACCTAGAACCTTAAGCGAATTTGAAGAAGTAGCAAAAACACTTCAAGCACGTGGTGTTCAACCATTTGCAACAGGCTTCAAAGAATTTTGGGTATTACCACAAACAGCTTGGCAAACCCTTGCTCCTGCTATAAAAAACTATGGTGGATATGAGAAATTCGTCTCAAGCTTAAATAATGGGACACTCAAATTCAAGGATATTAAAGAGATGAGTCAGGTATTTGACATCCTCGATCTTATTGGAGAATATGGCGGACCAAAACCTAACGAATCTGACTTCAATGACCAAACATCCTCATTAGCTACAGGGAAAGTAGGTATCATCCACCAAGGGAACTGGGCAGAAGATACTATTAGAAAAACTAATCCAGAAGTTGAAATTGGGTTCTTAGTAGGACCTGCAGGTGAAGACGCCTTAGCCGGTGGTATTATGTTCGACTCTAACCAAACAATAAGAATTGCTAAAGATGGAGAAAATCTTCAAGCAGCACTAGATTGGCTAAACTGGCTCACAACAAGTGAATATGGTAAGAATTGGATTCCTACTCAAATTAAACAGATGTCTCCAATAAAAGGAGCCGGTGCTCCTGAGTCACAGATTGCTATAGAAACCTCTAGAATGCTTAGTGAAGGTGTTCCTGGATATCCTTGGTTCTATCAAATGTGGCCTACTGGAACTGAACAACAATTAGGTGCGATCTTACAAGGCTATTGTGCTGGACAGACTACAAGAGCTCAAACTCTAGCTTCTCTTGATGCTGCCTATTCAAAAATCGCAAAAGCATTACAATAATTAATTCGATTGATACATTTACCGGAGAACTTATCTTAGTTCTCCGGTATAAGGAATAAGAATTCATGAATAGTCTAAAATTAAGAAAAATCAACCAAGCTCTTGTGTTTGGAGGGTTTACCATTCCTGCATTTTTTAGCAATTCTCCTCTCTGTAGAAATACCATTTATCATGAGCATATTTTATTCATTCACAAAGTGGAATGGATTAGATAAAGTCCCTGTATTCATAGGCTTGGCTAATTATATAGAAGTGTTATTTGATGACCCTGCAATGCTTCAAGCCTTATGGTTCACCATAAAGCTCACCTTTTTCACAGTCATTGTAACAAATGTTGTTGCCCTCACTCTTGCTGTCATACTCGATGGTGATATCAAAGGGAAAAATTTCCTGAGAGCCGCTTTTTATGTACCTAACATCATAAGTTTGATTATCATTGGATATATTTGGCGTTTTATCTTTGGAAATGCATTTGATTCATTCTTTGAAGCAACGGGATTAGGAATATTCATGCTAAGTTGGTTAGGAGATGCAAATTTAGTCTTATTTAGCGTCGTCATCGTTTCAGTCTGGCATTCTATTGGATTCTATCTTGTTGTATATATAGCTGGTTTACAAACAGTACCTAAGGACCTTATTGAAGCTGCTATGATTGATGGAGCAAAACCATTTGCTCGATTCTTTAGAATTACTCTCCCTATGATCATGCCATCTGTTACTGTTGCCGTTTTCCATTCTCTTTCTAATGGACTCAAAGCGTTTGATGTAATATTCAGCCTCACAAGTGGAGGACCTGGAAATGCAACTACTACAATTGCCCTCGATATTTATCGTACTGCATTTGTCATTAATCGCTTTGGATATGGTACAGCAAAATCAGTTATCCTATTCTTATTAATACTTCTATTGACCATGTTCCAAGTGAGAATGTTTAAAAACAGGGAGGTGGAAGTATGAAAAAGCAATCTTATTCTTCAATAATTCTTCCCATTTTGATGGCTATCATCGCCCTTTTCTACCTCTACCCTCTTTTCCTCGTTGTAATAAATTCTTTTAAAACATTTAGTGAAATTACAACTAATGTAATATCTCTCCCTTCCTCATTTAATGTAGAGAACTTCATAAAAGCATTTACTATTATGCAATATCCTCGGTACTTCCTTAATACCCTCATCGCTACAAGTATTGGAGTTATTGGAGTAGTCGTACTGAGTTCATTAGCTGGATTTAAACTTTCAAGAACTAAAACTCGCTACAGTTGGGTTATGTTTATTATTCTCATCGCTCCAATGATGATTCCTTTTCACTCCTTCATGATTTCTCTTGTAAAAATTGCAAAGACATTCAAACTAACAGGTTCCCCTATCGGTCTTGGAATCTTGTACTGGGGATTAGGTTCTCCTTTAGCCCTCTTTTTATATCATGGGTTTGTAAAATCAGTCCCTCAAGACCTAGATGATTGTGCTCGAATAGATGGAGCATCTCCATTGAGAGCTTTTGTGCAAATCATCTTTCCCCTTTTGCAGCCCGTTACAGTTTCAGTAATCGTTATTAATGCGATGTGGATGTGGAATGACTTCCTCCTTCCACTCCTTACTTTGAGTGGTTCAAAAAAAGCACTTACCTTACAACTTGCAACATACAATTTCTTTGGTATGTATAAGATTGATTGGAATTTTGCAATGGCAGGTGTGTTACTGACTCTCCTTCCTGCAATCATTTTTTATCTAAGTCTACAAAAACACATTATTAAAGGGATGGTCGCAGGTGCCGTTAAAACTTGATTGGAGAATACATTTATGAAATTTAGAGATGGCTATTGGGGCATACAAAAAGGAATCACCCTCATTAACAGGGTAGAAACAAGAGATATTACTAAAGATGATCATTTGGTAACTCTATATTCAACGAGTAAGAAGATTTCTCATAGAGGAGATACATTAAATGCTCCTCTCATTACAACAGAGTTTTCCTCTCCTAGAGAAGATATTATTAAAGTAAAAAGTATATAGGCACAAAGGAACTCGTAATAAAGGACCCTTTTTCTCAATTAATGAGAGCGAACACCCTCATGTAGTAACAAATGAGACAGACTCTTGTGTAGAATTAACACACGAGGATATTAAAGTCTCTATTGGAAAAGCTCATAAAGGAGAAATCCTATTTTCGCGCAACAATAAGAAACTCACATCTATCGTACAAAACTATCGGGTCACATTACTGATAAAGAGGGAAATGTATATATGAGTGAACATCTCTCTTTAGGTGTTGGAGAGACTCTCTATGGGTTAGGAGAGAGATTTACCGCATTTGTAAAAAATGGACAGGCAGTAGATATTTGGAACGAAGATGGGGGAACGAGTAGTGAACAAGCATATAAAAACATCCCCTTTTATCTAAGTAGCGAAGGATATGGAGTCTTTATTGCAAACCCAGGCAAAGTGAGTATCGAAGTTGCTTCAGAAGTTGTTTCTTCTGTCCAGTTTTCTGTCCCAGGAGAAGTATTAGAGTACTACATTATTGCTGGAAACTCATTAAAAGAGGTGCTAGGAAATTATACAGCACTTACAGGAAGACCGGCTCTTCCACCACCTTGGTCATTTGGCTTATGGCTGACAACTTCATTCACAACAGATTATGATGAGACAACAGTACATTCATTTATTGATGGAATGAAACAAAGAGAAATACCGTTACATGTATTCCATTTTGATTGTTTTTGGATGAGAGAGTTTCAATGGGTCGATTTAACATGGGATAATGAAAGATTCCCAGATCCACAGGCGATGATTTCTCGTTTAAAAGAAAAAGGTCTTCATATTTGTGTATGGATCAATCCCTATATTGCCCAAAAATCTATATTATTTGACGAAGGAATGGAACATGGATATCTCGTAAAGACCACAGAAGGTGATATATGGCAATGGGATAGGTGGCAAGCTGGCATGGGATTAGTCGATTTTACGAATCCTGAAGCTACTAAGTGGTATCAAAATAAGCTTAAAGTTCTCCTAGATATGGGAGTCGATTCTTTCAAGACTGATTTTGGTGAACGAATTCCAACAAATGTTTCTTACTTTGATCAATCAGACCCAGTTAAGATGCACAACTATTATACCCATCTTTATAATAAGGCAGTATTTGAATTGTTAGTACAAGAGAAGGGAAAAGATGAGGCTGTAGTGTTTGCTCGCTCAGCAAGTGCCGGAAGTCAGCAGTTCCCTGTCCACTGGGGAGGTGATTGTTCTGCAACCTATGAGTCTATGGCTGAAAGTTTAAGAGGTGGTCTCTCTTTATCATGTAGCGGTTTTGGTTTTTGGAGTCATGATATTGGAGGCTTTGAACAAACAGCAACACCTGATCTTTTTAAAAGATGGATTGCTTTTGGACTGCTTTCTTCTCACTCTCGTCTTCATGGTAATGAATCCTATAGAGTTCCTTGGAATTTTGATGATGAATCGAGTGAAGTATTAAAACATTTTGTAGAATTAAAATGTGCATTGATGCCCTACTTATTCTCTCAATCTTTCTTCACTCATCAAACTGGAATTCCCCTTATGAGACCAATGATTATTGAGTTTCCTGAAGATCCTTCTTGTGTATATCTAGATCGGCAGTATATGTTGGGAGATACTATTCTTATTGCTCCAATCTTTAGTGAACTTGTTTTGTTGATTACTACTTACCAGAAGGGAAATGGACAAATTTCTTAACTGGAGAGAAACAATTAGGAAACAGATGGGTAAAAGAGGAGCACTCCTATTTCACCCTTCCTATGATGGTTAAAGAGAATAGTATTATTGCAGTTGGAGAGAATAATCAAAAACCTGATTATGATTATCTAGAGAATGTCACTTTCCATGTATTTGACGTAGAGGATAAAGCATCAACGTTTATTCACTCTCATCACAAACATATACAAGCAATAATTGAGATTACTAAAACAGAGAAAGGATACTCTATCACCTACTCTCACTCTTCAAACAAGTGGAATCTCTTATTAAGAAACATATACGCAATTAAGAATAGTACAAAAGGGACTATTACTACATGTGAACAAGGAATCCTTATTTCACTCAACAGAGGGACTACAGAGTTTGAGATAATTGAATAAAACTATTTTTCATAGGATAGAGAGAGATGATAATCATATCTCTATATAATAAATGCCTACATGATACATTCACATGATCATGTAGGCGGATGTTGGTCTAGCAAAAGAATGTTGGAAATGAAACCGTAGGACACTGCCTCAATTCTCTTTTACTATGTGTAACACGGACTAAGATGTAGCTCGTGTTGCATATTTCAATACATTCAGGTTTTCTTCTCTTTTTCTATGAGACAACGTTAATTGGAGATTTGTTAATAAATGCTTCCAGATTATCTGATGCTAGATCCATTAATCTTTTTCTTGCACTAAATGTTGCCCATGAAATGTGTGGAGTGATATAACAGTTCTTTGCTCCAAGCAAAGGATTGTTTCCTTCAATTGGTTCAGTGGACACTACATCCAAGCCAGCACCACCAAGATGTTCACTATTTAGAGCATCAGCTAGATCTTGTTCACATACTAAAGGTCCTCTACTTGTATTAATTAAGAAACTCCCTCTCTTCATAAGGGCAATCTTATCTTTATTGAGAAATTCTTTATTTTCATTTGTAAGTGGGCAATGCAGACTTACAATATCTGAAATTGAAAGTAAATAATCTAGATCAACAAACTCTACTCCTGTTTCTTCAGAAGCAGAAGTAACATAGGGGTCGTATGAAACTACACGCATCCCAAAAGAGAGCGCTATCTGTGCTGTTGCTTTTCCTATTCTTCCATACCCAACAAGACCAAGAACTTTATCAGCTAATTCAATGAGAGGAAAATCCCAGTAGCAAAAGTCAGGAGAATACTCCCACCTACCGGCTGCGACTGTTTGTGCATGTTCACTTACATGCTGAGTGAGATGTAGCACATGAGCAAACACCATCTGTGCTACTGAACGAGTTCCATATGTAGGAATGTTTGTAACTATAATTCCTCTCTCTTGTGCCGCTTTCACATCAACAACATTATATCCTGTAGCTAAAACTCCAATATATTTCAATTCAGGGAGCTGTTCTAGGATTTCTTTTGTGATTGGTGTCTTGTTTGTGAGTACATAGGCTGCCTTTTGTGCTCTTTCAACTATCTCAGAAACTTTGGTTCTATCGTATACACGAAGATTACCCATCTCCTCAAATTTTTTTCCAACTTAAATCTCCTGGATTTAAGGTAAATCCATCTAACACTACAATATTGTCCATACCTACTCCTTAACAACAACATCTTGATACTCTAGTATCAATTAATCTATTTTTTTCTTTTCAATTTATCTTTCAATTTGGTATACATACCAGTACTGCTAAGAATCGTCAACACGATCACCAAGAAAAGGATGAGAGCTACAGGTCGTTGGAAAATTGGAGCAAAACTCCCTTGTGATACCATCAAGGCCCGTCTAAGATTCTCATCACACATAGGTCCTAAAATTACCCCGATTACTAAAGGTGCTATTGGATACCCTTGTTCTGTAAGTATATATGCTCCGATACCAACAATAAACATTAAAAAGAGATTAAATTCATTCAATCCAATTGCATAAGAGCCGATAATGCAAAGAAGTCCAATAATTGGCATAAAGATTGAAGTAGGTATCTTCAATACTTTTACTACCTGTTTTGCTAAGAGCATTCCACAAATCCACATGACGACGGAGGCTAATAACAAGATAGCAGTAATACTTGGGATAAATTCTGGATTTCAAAGGTGAGCATCGGACCTGGATTAACGCCATGAAGCATAAGTGCTCCTAAGAGCATTGCTGCAGGAGGACTTCCTGGAACGCCAAGGCTTAATAGAGGAATCATAGCTCCACCAATACATGCATTGTTCGCAGTTTCTGTGGAAATTACCGCTTCAACTGAACCATGACCATATTCTTCAGGATGTTTCGATGCTTTTTTCGCAGTTCCATAAGAGACCCAACCAGCAATATCTTCTCCAATACCTGGAACAGATCCTATGCCGACACCGATGAGACTGGATCTAAGAATAACAGGAATATGTTTGAATATCGTTTTAAAGTCTGGGAATATTTTCCCAATGCTTTTCATTCCGGAAATTGAGAAGTTATCTTTGAGAACACTCATGATTTGTGGAATTCCAAAAGCTCCAATGAGAACAGGAACAACTTCAATACCACTATCTAATTGTGTAATACCAAAGGTAAAACGAGGATATACCTGAAGACTATCTCTTCCTATTACAGAAAGAAAGAGTCCGATAAATCCAGCAATCCATCCTTTGTACACAAGGTCAGGACTAGTTAATGATCCACTAATGATGATGCCAAATAGAGCTAACAAGAAGAACTCAAATGAAGTAAACTGTAATGCTAGAGATGAAATCACAGGAGAAAGAGTGATAACAAAGAACATACCGATGAACGTACCAATTGCAGAGGCGGTAGTCGTGAGTCCTAATGCTCTTCCAGCCATCCCTTTACATGCAAGAGGATAGCCATCCATCGCCGTTGCAGCCGATGCTGCTGTTCCTGGGATATTCACTAATATCGCAGTATAAGAGCCTCCATAGACACCACCAACATAGATACCCATCAGAGCAATCATTGCTGTTGAAGTATCCATTCCATAGGTGAGAGTTGTGAGTAGAGCAACTCCAAGAGTAGCTGTCAGACCAGGGGTGGCTCCAAAGATAATACCCATGATCACTGAACCAAAAAGAATAAGTATGCCAACAGGATCTGTTAGCAGATATCCAATATGTACTAAAAACGAAAGTAAGGATTCTAACATTTGCATAACATACTCCCCTATCTTATTGCGTAGTAGATCGAATTGCAGATTCTATCAAAGAATAGTCCTTCTACAGGTAAAGGAACCAACAGTGCATATCTGAATAAACAGGTCACAATAAGAGGGACTATTATGGCTATAATTGTTACTGTTCTCAATTTCTTCTTTGTTTCAGCCTCTTTGACGGCCTCTTTTCTTAACAATAGGTAGATGGCTACAGTCAAAAAGAACACAAGAATATCTAGTGAGAATTCAAACAGATCAATAAGTAGTGTATCAAGAGTGGTCCAAGAAACAATGCTCATCACCACTGCTCCTGCAATGAGAATCTTCCCAACTTTCAAGATTATGGGAACTCGGTCAAGATAAAACATTCCCATGATGCTCAATAAGAAAAAGATGAGCGATATGAGAAAATCAACTCTTGGAATGAACAAGAAAATCAGTATGAAGAATTCCACGACAACGAGAAAGACTCTAAACTGAGAAATTTGCTTTACTAGAACTGCTTCATTTGGTTCGTTTTTCGTATGTGATGTTCGTTTTGTTGCTACGAATGCGACGATATCATCGATGGCTCCCTTTGCTCCTTTGCTCACAATCGAGTTAATGAGGAGTATAATGCTGAGAATCATCAACCCCCCTCCGATAATTATAGGCAAAAGAGCAGGAGAGACATACCATTCATTCTGAACTCCTCCGTAGATTCCTTTCATAGGCATACGAGAAGCTATAATCAAGATTCCTATTGAAGCGCAAATAAGAACCAAGCTGGTGATGAAATCTCGTTTTCGCATGGTCTCTTTATCAATCATGGATATTCTTCCTCACATTTGGATTTCTATAACAGGAAAGAGTTTCTCTTTTCCTGAAGTTCATATTTTTAAACAAAATAGCCATGGAGTAAAGGATAACACACAATTCTCCATGGCTTTTTTACACATTAGACTATGGTCGGACGATTCCCAAGGATTCTGGATCTATGATCGCAGAACCTAAATCGCTAAGGGTATACCCGAAGACAGCTTCAAGTTTCTTGAAGATAGCATTAGCTTCAGGACCTCTCTTGCCAGAAAGGACGTAGAAATTATTCTTACCAAAATCTTTTACTGCTTGAGATTCCATTGCTTTATCAAAAGCTGCATACAACGTATCCTTAATATTTTGTGCAACGTCTGCTTTCACAGCAAATCCAATTGCTTGAGAGAGAGGAAGGAATTCGCTGAGAGCTGGGAATGCATCAAAAGAAGAAGTTAAGAGAGTACCGTCAAGATCGAAAGCATCTTCAACAAGAACGCCTAGTGGGCGAAGTTTTCCAGCTTTAATAAGTTGAGCTTGTTCAGCAACAGAAGTAATAACGACATCAACTTCTCCTGTCATTGCAGCATTTTGAGAAGGTGCAGAACCTGGATATGGGATGAAATTGAATTCAATCTCTGTTCCATTTTCGAATGCAAGTAAGTTCAAGTGGTGAATTGATCCAGCGCCGCCTGCTGCAGCTTTGATTCCTTTTGGATTTGCTTTAGCTGCTGCTACGAGGTCTTCAATTGTTTGATAAGGTGTATCAGGTGTTACAGAGATTACATCAGGAGATCCACCAATGATGAAGATATCCCACACATCCATTTTGTTTCCCCAGCCACCCATCACAGCTGCTGTGACGTTTGATTCAGAGAGACCACAAAGTGTATATCCATCAGATTTCTTTGCATATGCATCGAGCATACCAATTGATCCTGATACTCCACCTGTCTTATTGACAACGTTAATGTTCACACCTAATTCTTTTGACATCTCTGCCATTACAACACGGTTACACACATCTGTGCCACCACCAGCTCCCCAGACAACTACTGTTGTAATATCACGTTCTGGATAAGCTACATCACCCTGCCCCTGTGCAAACAATGGCATAAGCATTGCCATTGAAACAATAACCAATGAAACAATCATTTTCTTCATATCTTCGTCTCCTTCTTATTTCTCATGAATACTTTTTTTTCATTATTAATTACAATTTCTTTAATAAGAATGTATCTTCAATGAATTTCCAAGTATTCATGTAGTTTCCTTCATTCATGAGCTGCGATAGCAACTCTCGATCACAAGTCGCGACCATATTCCATATTTTATTTGTCCATCGAGCATTAGCTGCAAATGTTTTCTTTAGGATCCATTCTTGTTGGAGAAGTATCAGATGTGAGGTAATCACTGTATTTGTACTCCTGCAAGTAATAGATAAATTCGATATATTCTAAAAAGTGTTTTGAAGCTACCATGTAATCCCAGTCCCAAGAACCATCATTATCATTAATGTGTACATAGTATGGGAATCCACTTGATGCAATGAGACTTAATGCTTCTGCAGGGTTCTCTTTGCCATACATGGAGTGGCCAAAATCTAATGTAATTCCAATATTCTTGTTTCCAATCTTCTCTAATAAGTAGAGTATTTTGGAGGCTGAATCGATATAACACTTTCCTCTTACTTCGTTTGGTTTGTATTCAATAAAGAGGGGTATCTCTGGTTTATAGGCTCCAGCCTCTTTAATCCCTTCAAGTAAATAGGTGTATGCTTTTTGGTAGTTTTGTTGGAAACTAAATTCATATCCATCACCAAGTGGACAACATTGGACTTTATTGGCCCCAACTTTCTGGGCGTAATCTTTTGCTTCACATATCATCTTTACTGCTTTCTTTCTGATGTGTGGATCTTCTGAAGTAAGACTTCCTAGAATGAATTCTGGTTCGTTCTTAATATTTACATTAATTGCGGCAACATGTAATGAGTAGGTTTTGAGTAAACCTAGTAGTTCGTCACTTGAAGGTACTTCATAAGGATAAACAACCTCAACTCCATCAATTTGATCGATAGTTGAAAGAATAGCAAACTTCTCTTCTAAGGTCTTTTGACTATTGTATGATCTGAATCGATCAGTTGTTTTTCCTAAAAACCCAGTTATTACTGCACTTTTCACAATTTTTTCCATTATTATATGCTCCTATTTTTTCTAGCTAATGTGCTCTCAACAGCTTCTACGATGCATCGTGCTGATAGTCCATATGCATCTAAGACTTCTAAGTAACTTCCACTTTCTGCAAATGTGTCATCTAATCCGATATGGGTAAAAGGTACAGAAAAGTCAATCTTTGCCAAATAATGAGGTACTGCGTATCCTAATCCGTTTTTCTTCTGATGATTTTCTGCAACTACAACTGCTTTTGTTTTTTGAAGTGAAGCAAGAAGGGTCTCTTTATCAATTGGTTTGATACTGTACATATCAATGACTTCAACAGAGATTCCTTTTTCTTCTAATATGGATGCGGCTTGCAATGATTGAAATACCATATCCCCATATGTTACGAGAGTGATATCACTTCCACTTTTTACAATGTGGCTTCCACCAATCTCAAATTTGTATGATTCATCATATATTTCGTAAAGAGGATCCCTCATAAGTCGTATAAAGACTGGTCCTGGAGTCTCTAAAGATAGGTCTAACATCTTTGCTGCCGATATAGAATCAGCAGGACAGAGGACTTTCATGTTCGGAAAGGTTGATACGATTGCCATATCTTCGGTTGCTTGGTGGGTAGCCCCATCAATCGCTGCGGTAACTCCTCCATGAGATGAGAGAAATTTCACATTCAAGTTAGGATAACAGACATAAGTTCTCATCGATTCAACGGCTCTCATTGAGAGGAATACTCCATATGAACTTACGATTACAGATCTTCCATCTGCTGCCATTCCAGCAGCTGCACTGACCATGTTAGCTTCAGCAATTCCCATGTTGAAGTATCTATTGGGAAATTCTTTTCCAAAGAGATATGTATATGTAGAATACCCGATGTCTGCTTCAAGAACAGCAAAGTCTTGATGTTCTTTCCCATATTCTACCATTCGTTCAGAAAATGCTTGTCTTGTTGGCTTTGTTGCTTTCTTCATATTATGCCTCAGTTCCTTTAATTTCAAATATTGCCTGCTTATACTCTTGTTCATTTGGAGCCTTTCCGTGCCACTGGCGAACATTCTCCATGTAGCTGACGCCTTTACCTTTAACTGTATTGGTAACTATACATACAGGTTTATGTGCTTCACCAAGTCTTGCTTTTCAAGGGTAAGGATGATATCAAGCATGTTATGCCCATTCATTTCTAATACGTCCCATCCAAAAGCTCTAAATTTATCGCTGATTGATCCCATGGGCATGATCTCTTCGGTAAACCCATCCATCTGTAGTCGGTTTCTATCTATGATGGCTATAAGATTGGTCAAGGAGAATTTTGCTGCAGCTGTGGCTGCTTCCCAATTCTGTCCTTCATTAAGTTCTCCATCTCCTATTACTACATAGGTGAAGAAATCCTTATGGGTCATTTTGCCTTCTAAAGCCATCCCTACTCCTAGGCTTAATCCGTGGCCTAAAGAACCTGTTGTCATGTCAATACCAGGGGTTTTTTGTTTTACAGGGTGTCCTTGAAGGATGCTATCAAATCTTCTTAAGGTATCGAGCTCTTTTATTGGATAATATCCTTTTAGTGCTAAAGCGGCATATTGAACAGGACAAGCATGGCCTTTCGATAGGACAAATCGATCTCTGTCTTCCCAAGATGGGTTTTTAGGGTCGATGCGCATTAGGTCAAAATAGAGAGCAGTCACAAAATCTGTTGCTGAAAGAGCACCACCTGGGTGTCCTGATTGAGCCTTATATACCATATCAACGATATGGAATCTGACTTTTTTGCTTCTGCTTCCAATCTTGAAATTCTGTTGTTCATTGGTTCGTTGGAATCTGTCTCATGCTATTCCTCTTCTCGTATTTATTCTTTAATCGAGTACTATTTTGTCTACACAGTTTTGTATACAAAAGTATGATGGCATAACTTTTTTGTGGTGTCAATTAAAAAACAACAATTTTGTTCATATTATTTTGTATACATTATTTAGAAACTTATTGAATTCTTCCGATGTATAGGATATAGTTTGTCCATGTATAAGGTTATAAATGAAGACTTAAATCAACAGGTTTACAATACAATACGAGGAATGATCTTGAGTGGAGAATTAGTTCCCAACCAGAAACTAGTTCAAGAAGATCTTGCTTTGCGTTTACAGGTATCCAGAACTCCCCTCCTCTCCGCTTTTGCGAAACTTGAGAGAGAGATGCTTCTCACTTCGATACCAAGAAGAGGGTATTATGTTCGTTCTGTAAATCTAGATGAGTTACTGCAGATATATGAAATACGTCTAAGGCTTGAACCCTTAGGAGCACGAGAAGCAGCTTTTGATGCTCATGAGCAAGAGATACTTGACCTTCTTCACACTACAGATAAGTTAGCTGAACTTGATAATGATGCTTTGAATGAACAATTTCGTTCGTATGATTATGAATTTCACTCTACGATTATGAATTTAAGTAAGAATCCTTTTTAGAGAAGATGGTCTCTTCTTTTAATCTAGTAACCTTAGGAAACTTGACGGGTATGTTAAGAAATGTAAGAGATAGCTTATCTGAACATAAGGCAATTTTGTTGTCTATCATGGCTCATGACCAAGACAAGGCTGAACAAGCAATGTTCAGACATGTCGAAGTTGCAAAAAAGCGAATTGAACAATATGTTTCTGAAAAGGAATGCTCATGATTCCAATCAAGAAGAATTCCCTCAAAGACCTTGTGTATCAACAAATAAAATTAATGATCTCGAACAAGGATTTGCTCCCAGGGCAAAAGATAAACAAAAAAGAGTTAGCCCATACTTTAGGAGTTAGTCAAACTCCTGTTCAAGATTCTATTGTGAGACTCGTTCAGGAAGGACTATTTGAGGATAGAAAATCTGAAGGTATCTATGTAAGAGTGTTTACTAATAAGGATATGAAAGATCTTTTTGCTCTCCGTGCTGGGATTGAAGGAATTGCTTTAAGGCTGTGTATTTCAAATGATTGCAAGGATCTTAAAGATATATTTGATTCATTCGATTCTTTTACTCCACCGATTACCTCTAAAGAAGAAATTGCACGCTATCAAAAAGTTGATAGAATGTTTCACGAACAGATTCTTGCTCGATCAGGGAATGCTCTTATTAAAAATTTTGTGACAGATTTTTCTTTTATTTTTACGATGTTATCATAAAGGTCTATTAAGAGATCCTGATGAAACATATGAAGAACATCTTGCTATTATCAAGGCAGCTCGTGAGAAGGATCCTGAAAAAGCACAAAATTTATTGATTGCACATCACATGGCTTCCTATGAAAGAATTTCAGATGAGTAGCAGGTAATAGTCATTATAAGAAATATACGATCATCTAATACTTGTCCAACAAATATGGCAGATTAGATAGGAACTTTATTATTAAAGAAGAGGAATTTGCAATGAATTGTTTCTCTTCATTCTTCCATGCAAGTTTAATGCTTATCTTTAATCATGATTCCATTTAGCTCACAGGTTCTTTTTCACTTTTCTTTAAATTTGCTTCCAAGGTATGATTAAGTATGAGTTTTTTGCGATTTCTATAATTGCGGCAATTAGTATAGATAGTATTGAGAACATTTTCCCAAGTATTCGAAATAATTCATCTATCCAACTCTATCTTCAAGGCCACAACCTCGAGCTCCGCAACTTGGGCTCCCAACACGATCTTCTAAACCACAACCCATAGGAATTGCTGTTGAAGCATATTGGTATGTATCACAAGCATTAATCTTTGTATCACACATGGCCTGATTATCAACTATATCTTCAAGCCCGCATTCAGAAGAATTATCTTTATTAGAATGATAATCAAAGTTGTTGCCAGAAAAACTGTTGTGTTTGATTGGTGTCTCCAAAAAGGAACTAACAGAACTTTCATACCCTCTACTTATTATTTTCATAAGTCCTCCTTCAATTTCTCTTCCATATTATAAGCTAATAATGCCAAAGGCATAAGCTTTGGTAAACATTTTATTGGTTTATTATTTCTTTTCAAAAACGTACAATATCCCATACATAGAGGAAGATATTGACATTCGCTACATTCACTATCTCCAAATATGTCTTGGAAATGATATATTTCTAAATTATGATAATCAATATTTTGAGGAGTATCTAATGTTGATATCTTCATGTTTGCGATGTCATTAATATCATGATTACATGTTAATAATTCTCCACCAGGTGCAACTACAAAACTATTGATGTGGTACGCTTGGCATGGAATATCTCGAGGACGTGGGAGAGCTTTAAATAATGCATCCTTCTTAAGAAGATATTCATGATATTGGAAGTTATATTCAGCAAACGTTTTATCATCCATCAGCATTAGATTAGGATTCTTATCGGTATCATCATCGATTGGTGCAAAATTTAGAATTAGACGATATTTCTTTATAAGTTCTAGAATTTCATCAATAAGATTAAAGATTAAATCCTTATTCTCCATCGAAACATTAACTCGTAAAGCAAGGTTAATGTTATTGTTATTCATGATTTGCTCAATACTGTTCATAATTCCTGAAAATGAGGATCATTAGGATTGTGTGTATTCTTAACGATATTATGATAATTCTCTGGGCCATCAAAAGTTAGCTGGATTTCATTAATTTGAGTGCTACTAATAAAATTTGATTCGCATGTGGCAAGAAAAAATCCATTTGTTACTAATGATGCTGTATATCGAACCGAGTAGTTCTTTGATAATGTAATAATTCTCGAGGATATTGATACGATTTTCTTATGCTCTAATAATGGCTCACCTCCCATCCATGTAATGTGTAATCTTTTTATTTTCCCTTTGCCATATTCTTTTTCAATATATGAAAGCAATTTGTCTATGTTGCTATTGCTCAATGTTTTTTGAGTTTTATGTTCATAGCAATAGTAGCAGTTAAAATTGCAATCTAATGTGATGAAGATTGTAAAATGAAGATATGTTTGATCATTTTGAGCAGTGCAATGTTTAAAACGTAGTCCTGCTCTTTCATCAACATTGGTAACAAACCCATTATCTAAAAGATAATCAAAAGTTTTCTCATCTTCACAAAGTTTGGCTAGTGTCTCTCCACTATCTAGCCGTAATAAAGAACCAGATTTTGTATTATAAATATACTCTCTTTCATAATTTAAGGGGATATTATAGCTTGATTCAATGAAATCTAATGAATCCATATACAAATAATATTAGGTGAGTTTAATGAGAAATGCAACTAATTATTCAGCAGAGTGTCATTGTTCAGCAATATCATTAAGGATTTCCCTCTACCCTCAACATTACAATATAGCTAAGCAAAGAACACGATTCGAACAACTTCACCAGAAAAAGGATCTGATTTATAGACAACAGGAACCGCCCCTTCATAGCCGTGCCAAATAAGAACAGAGAAACGCCTTAAACTTGGTTCTCTTGCTGGCATGTTCACCATACTTGGATTATATCTAAAGTTGGCTTGTACCTCATAATCATATCGGATTTCCATATAAGACTCCTTTAGTTTTTTTATTCATTGAGTAACCTCTCGTTTGATCACTTCTCCTTTCTTAATGATGATAAGAGTTTCTGTACCATTCGTAATACAAAAACCATACTTTCCTTTAATCACATCTATTGATGCAGTACTTTCCATCAGTGTCTTTCCATTGATATGCTTCAATCGACCGAGGAATGAACTTCCAACATAATCATAAAAACAATGATAATGCATAAGATTAATATAACTATTAGAAATCCTATGTAGAATATCTCCCTTCTTATTGATTATTCCATATGTACTGTCGTAAAGACTTACAATAGCATAATCGTCCTCAAAACCTTCTTTCAATGGATATTCACATGGAATAAGGTGTTCTCCATTCGTATCGATAATACCTCTGTAACCATCTAGCTCTTCTATCCATGCATACCCATCGATAAAAGCCTGACAATTTGAAAAAATTTCGACCAAACAGCCTCTTTCCCTTCTCATTGATATAGTGCCAGTCACTTTGTTCATCAATTTTTATACTTAATACACCATCTGAACCAAATATCCCCGCATATACAGGTTGAGGAAGTATACTTTCTAGATTCCTATTATAGAAAATAAATCCATCATACGTAGTAACACGAGTTAAACCATAACGAAACTCACTGATATGATTATCAATAACAGGAATCTCAATAGGTATTCCATGAACATCAGTGATGGTATAAGAGAAGGATGGGTTCCATCCACGAACCGCTCCACATTTTTCATTTCTAGGGTCATCTAGTGGAATTTTTTCCCAATGAGTATCTTGTTCAAGGAAATACCCTTCACCAAGATACTCAACATAGTGAGTTGTTGGCCATTTTCGTATTTCATTCATTTGGCGATCATAGGCTATTCTCATACCTTTTCGATCTTCTGCTAAAAACCAAACAGGATCTGAGGATGGCACTATCGTTAGAGAGTGATACTTGGGTTTAATGATAACATGACCTTCCATCGAAATGAGGCCAAACACTTTTCTTTGGAAGGTATTCTTATATTGAACAAGATATTGATTATGAGTAATAAGCGATATCTGAAAAAATTTATATGGATGTAAAAGCTTCATGTGAGAATCATATAGTTGATACGTATGTCGTCTTTTCAGAGCGTAGGTATCATTGCCAAACTGTATGATATGTGAATACTGATGATCTACGACATTCTCTCCATCAAGTGTACAAAGACCGTATTTTTTTCCTTTGAGTTCCACGATGAGTTCTCTAATCTTTTCCATAATCATCCCCCTCGGTGATGAGATGTTGAAATGATTCTGTGTCTCTTCATAACTAATAGAGATACATCACATTCACGAAGATCCCTTGTTTGTGAGGATAGAGTTCATAAAATCCCTATTATCACATTAATGGTATTAAACCACACAACTACATCATAACTGAGATTTCTTACAGTGCTCATACCTGCTTTACTTGTTGTACATGATAACAATATGAAGAGCATCTTTCAAATAAAAAAATCATATGAAAAAGAATTGATAGAGAAAAAACAAGCCTATTCCTATTATAATTATTGTTGAAACTATCTTTTTAACAGAGGGTGTGTACTTTATCAATAAGACGATGAATAGTGCGATGAATAATAAAATTGCATAATAGAATTTTATTTCTTCATTACCCCTATATGGTGAATTGAGGAATCTTTGAATGTGTGAAGTTCTTGTTTCATTATACCACTCTATCGAGTTATATCTAACACCACTTAATAGTAATACTGAAATTATCAAAACTGCGACACATATCATCACAAGGATACTTCCAAATCTACGATTTTCCGCTGAAAGAGGACCCCAAAGCATAAACCAGAGACTTCCAAGCAATCCTAATAGACTGAGAACTAACAAAACTATTCCAAGACTCACCCCTACTTGAGATTTTTCACCTCTTCCAAGAAGTATCATTGCCAATGCAAGAAAATATCCCAAAGAGTTTACTAATAAGTATATTGGCTTACCATTACGATTCCCATGATACAATCTAAGGGTAATAGGAGTCATGATAATAGCAAATAATAATATCATAAAACCATATGAGAAAAGCATATTGTCCTCCTTTCCTATTAATAGAAGATTTTTGACCTTCCGTTCATTAGATAACTAAGTCCACATCTCTTCTTTCTACTGAAGAATTCCCTTCTCTTTTGATTATAGGTGTAGATACGTGTCCATAAAAAGTTGAGAAATTACTTTGGCTATTTTGAGAATTAATGAGTTTCACAAGGTTTTTTATATGTGGATCAATTTTAAGTCCCTCATTTTGAATGGTTGAAATAATTAAGTTCTTAATCTCAGAATTAGAGAGTAAAAGCCTCTGACCTATAGAGGTAATGAAATCCTGTTCACTCCTATCGAAATCCCCATCTAGCAACGCAAAGTTTGCAAAGATTATAAAGAATAAAAAGCTTTATTCTACTCGAAGCCTGCTCATTGATTATCTTTATATAGGCAGTAAGGAGTTCGTTATTACACATTTTACAAGCCCAATCAATCTGTGAGACTGGGTCGTCTACGAAGTTGGTGTAGAGGATTTCGACTAGCCTATTGAGCTGCTCATCTCGAACATAGCCATCATGCTGTATAACTGCAAGTCCAGTCGCAGAGACTGTTTTCATGACGGCTTCATCCAAATCACTTAAGGGATAGCGACTCATTGAGGAAAAGTAGAAATCTACTTTCTTGTCTATTTCTGCTAGTTCTTCTATGCTTTGGCTGTGAGCAAAAGCTGCTAAGGTGACGATGCGCACAGGAAGGTACGGATGAGAACTGAAGGCCTCTGTGCTATCAACATGGTGTTACATAAGGTTTCCATATACGAGATGATACTTTCCACATCAGGTGTAAGGAGAGATGCTTTTATATTTGAATTAGATTTCAATATTGTCAGAATCGCACAATCTATCGAATCGCAAGCTAGAAAGCCTGCCCTATCACAGCTTATCTCGCTCATAATTTTCCACTGCAGATAGTCACGTTCTGTGAGAATGGGAAGTCCAGTAGAAGGTTGATCTTCATCTGAATCTTTGCCAGTTTTTACTAAATCGCCTATCGGAAGAATTTTATGATGTGAAAAGAGAATATGACCAAGTTCATGTCCTATAAGATACCGAAGTTCATTTTCAGTGAGTCTTTCAAGAGCTTGTGAAGTTATGACCATAATGTAGCTATCTTTATCTTCTTCGGTGAGGGTGGGTTCTATCGTGACTGAGGCATTTATCTGGTTTTCATTGCTACAAAAAATAGTAACTTCACTTCCTAATCCTAAAGATTCTGCTACAAGGGAATATACTTCATAAATTCGTGGGGTAAGAATTGGATTGAGTTCGACAAACTGTTTTCTCAATCTATCGGTCAGTCTGTTATTATTTCGACCCTCTTCGAGTGCCTTCATTTTCGTGCATGAAGAAATGAAGAGACCTGAATTGAAGAAAGGAGTCTATCTGCTATCAATTGTTCCTGTGCATAGCGAATGTTCTCTACATGTTTCATAATATTCCCCCTCTGATTAATCAAAATTCTGTAGAATTCAATATGTATTGTTCAGTACATTCTGACCATGTGGCAGCAATCTGTTCAGCCTTGCTATAGCTAGTTATCTCTTCTGTCCAACAGATATAGTGCCTTCCATCATAATGTCTATGTGTTTTATGAGCTGAAGTACTTCTATTTCCGTATTCTGGTTGTTTCTCTATGTAGATATTAAACTGCCCTAACACAACCTCAATCGAGAAAATAAAACAATTCTTCCCACTTTTCGTATAGTAAGGGATTCTCCAAATTCCAGTTTTTAAGAATACGATAAGATCTTCTGCCCATCCCTTAACTATTACTAATACTTGCTGATCGGAAGTCACGTTTACATCAGAAAACCATCGAATTCTTAATCGTCCTTCATAATATTCACATCCAGGAAGGGTTCGATCTAGAACCATATACTTTGCAGGTATTGGTGGATAATCAATGACATAGACTTGGTATCCTTGTGATTCTCGAATGATATCAAATGAGAATCTGTGTTTACAATCTTCGCTAAGATATGTGACTTTTCCCATTATAAACTCCTAGAATTCCTTTCCTGTGTGTGCATACTCTTGGATTTTTTCTGCCCAAATTTTGCTAACCTCAACACATGTTTCTTTAGTTGTAAACGGCTCTGACCAGCATACATAATACTCATTTCCATCTGAAAGCCTGTGGGTTCTATGAAATGAAGTAGAACGACCATGCAGATTTGGCATTTTCGTGATATAAGCTCTCCATTCCCCATTGGGGCACTTCGGGGTCACAACCTTACGGTAATCAAAGGTTATTGGCTCTTCTTGTAGTTCTTGATTTCCTGAACTTTGACCACTAGGTTTTGTTCTCGACACGAGGAATACAGGTAATACTATTGTCAAAAAAATGAAAGCTAATCCTCCAAACATAATACTCCTCCTTTTTGAATATTAGGCACTAATTGATATGGATTAGGGCCAATCAAACGATAAGGAATTGATGTATCAGCTACAGCAAGTAATCTTACATCAAGTTGCTGTTCGATGTGTTTTGCAATCCTTCTTACACTGCTAGTATCCTTCACTCCCATGAGCATCTTTGCTATGACCTTTGGCTCCACAGATGAAAGTTGTACCGAGTAGGATTCACATATCTTTTGCAGTTCCTGTAATGTAACAGAGACAAGATCATCCTGCTTAAGTACGGAAAACCAGAGAAATCGATTAATCCGATCTACAATCTCAGATTTCCAACCAGCAGCTACAACTTGCTTTCTGATGTACATATCGATTGCCCATGAGTCCTCTCTATCGAGTTCCGGTGGTATTTCACCACGCAGGATATTACTTGTGCAATAAAATATTGCTTGACTACAGTGAATCTCTCTTGACCCAGTAGAGCCTTTTGTAGGAGTGGAGAAAGTTCCTGTATTAAATAGATTCATAAGAACTTGATGAATCTTAGGATGTGCCTTTTCTATCTCATCAAATATCACTATTGTATGAGGTTCTTCGGTCAATGCATCTGCTAACTGGGCTCCTTCATTGTATCCGACATACCCTTGCGGAGAGCCGAATAATTGACTTACTCTGTGTTCCTCGGAGTATTCATTCATATGAAGTAAGAGAGTTTTGTATGAATAGGCACCGTTACTTGCTTCTTTGATACTTTTAGCAAGTTTGTTTGCTGTAAGGGTTTTGCCAACACCTGGAGGACCTACTGCAAAGAACGTAAGAGGTTCCTGATGTTCTTTCTTAAGCAAAAAACGAGATACATCCTCGCTGATTGTTTCTAGTGAGGGAGACTGACCAATAATTGATTTTTCAAGCTCCGTCTTCAACTTTTCAGGATCAACAAGAGATTGTTTTTCTTGGTCAGTCAAAAGGGATGTGACTTCATCTCTATCTGTAATGATTGTATTATTCTCTTCTTTATCTAGTGCACTTAGATTAAATGTTCCACCACGCGATTGGGTTTCATGTTGGATAGGTAGCTGTGGATAGATTTCTTCTTTTAGCCACTTTGTTAGTGTTTCTATTGTTTCAAATCGTTTTTCTCCTGAAACCAACCATTGTTGAATCTGCTCAGAGGTTCCTTGATATGTGACTCCTCGTTGGACGAATAGCACAATACCTGATTCGCCAGACTGTTCAAATCCTATTGCACCTCTTGATGGATGGCACCCTCTTGGAAGTATCTGATCAGAAAACTTATTACATGTTGTTCCTAGCGATGCTCTAAAGTTCTCAAAATCAGCAATCGAAGCTACAGTGAATTGATACATATTTCATCCTCCTTTTCTGATAGTTTTCTCATACCTTTGATGGTATCAAGGAAGATTCCTTTAGAATCATAGAGATTTCCAGTTCCACCACAATCTGGACACACAGGGTTTCCATCGGTTCCATCATCTGGTCTGATACTGACCCATACTGTCTCATCAGAGTATATATACGGATTGATTGTTCCAAAGGTTCTTTCGAACAGATCTAGCTTAAGGGTATCTTTGTACGCTGGATCACATCTAACGATAGCCATATTTCGATTCCAAAGTTTCTGTAGTTGTCCCTTATATCGAGGAAAATCACTATGTACATGTAAGAGTATCATTGTGATATATCCTTTAAGAGCATTTAATCTTTGTGTGGTGTGTAAGGGAGACCCTTGAGAACCAACAGATTTTACATCGCCTTTATCATATGCTGCATAACGTGAAGCTAGAGCGCACCTTTGGCAGGCTGGGGTTACATCTGGATGGGTAAAACAGACTTCACATCCTACTCCTTGCTGATACACTTGAGCAGAGATATATGGAATTGCAAATTGTAGAGCCAATCTATTAATACGTTTTTGTGCATCAAAACTATCAGTAAATCCACAGATAAGTGTCTGAGAAGGCTTATCTACACCTTCATGAGAAGAGAATATTAGATTTTGCATTTGCTCATCTGAGTAATCATCAAGATATGCAGGACAAGTAAGAACTTGAACATGTGGATTTATCTGTAATAGCCTTTGTTTTACTACGGAGACTTTATTCCTGCCAACATCATGTAGATATGCTTGTTGGGTTGCAATATTTGATAGCTCTACTACATCAGGATCAATAAGAACGAACTGTCCAACCCCACTACGAGCCATCTGTTCAACATATTCACCCGCACCTCCTACTCCAATAACGACCAATCTGCTTTGTGATAAAAGTGGAATATCATAACAATCAGAAACCCTTTTAAAAATTTCTTCTTTAATGTTCGTTTGTTTTGACTTCACCAAAAGTGAAAATCTTTTCCCGTATTAATAACATTCTTATTGGCATCGACAATGTGTAAGAAAGAAGGTTCTTTTCTGAATATCCCTCGTGAATCAATCCAACAGATATTCCAATGCAATACCCATTTATATCTGTTCTCATCATCTTCTCCCTGAAACTCCATGATAGGACAATAAAGATATGAAGCATTCTTCAATCCTCGAAGATTCTTCTCAAATAGAAGATCATCTGCTGGAGTTGATTCACCACAACCAACTGGATGAGTATGAATAATTCCAACCACTTGTATTGACTGAGATTCCCAATCATCCAACACTTGATTGACTAAATCAGTACTCATTGTGTAGGTCACATGAGATCTTTTCGCATGCAGATCATGATAGAAGTGTAAAATTGTACCATCACTTCGAACACCTCCGAGCACACCTCCCTGCTCCGGAGTTATAGAACCAAGAGCCTCAACCATTTTTTTAAATTCCCTCTGATCCATTATGCATCTATTATTATCCATATTCTGACCTCCATCATTAAACGACGATTATTTTGATGTTTGAATGAATCCGGTAGAGAGAATCCTCTACCGGAATTCGTACATCCTCAGTCACTAGTGGAAAGTTCCTCCCGCAAGGTTTTCGCCCCCATGGAAAGTTCCTCCCGCAAGGCTTTCGCCCCCATGAAAAGTTCCTTCTTGCAACATTTCTGCGTCTCTAGTGCCTGAATTGATTTCCTGATTCTTTTTTGTTCCCAATTTGTTCATGTTCTTCACCTCCTGAACAGAATATATGTTTTGTGTATGAAGCCAATCCTCATACAATCGTGCGCATTGCGTTGAAAGGTTTTCATCTATGTGCATTTCATGCTTTCTTTTCATCATGTTATTTTCTCCTTCTCTCCTTTCTAGGTATTAGTAAATCATAGTAATTTCGCACATACCACAGGAAGCTTAGGGAATTTTATGACTTTTATAATTACATATGTGTCATACAATTATAGGTGTTCTTTGTGTATAAAAAATTCAGTACAAAAATTATTTCCAAGAATTACAGTCCAATAATATGTTGTAAGATAATTTTTTGTACTCTTTATGCTTTCCCTATTTTTTACGTAAGACTCATAATATTTATCGAGAAGTCTCTACCGATTAGGTAGACTTTTTCTTTGGTGGTCTATGTGAATTGTGGTATTATATTCAAGAATGATGATAGGAGTGAAACATGAGCTCGATGATTCAAATATCAAAGAAATTCTCAGAATTGATAAGACTAGAAATGACATCTCGTGGAATCGCAACAGCAAAGAGACTAAGTAATGTATCGAATGTAAGTGAGAAGACAGTACTAGATATCCTTAATACTCCAGATAATAGGAGAAAACAAGAGGATACAATTAAGAATATAGCGTATGCACTGTATTGCACAAACGAAGATATAGAACCTCTATTTAGATCAAGGGAGGATGCTTATAGTTTTCTCATGAATAAATATAAAGAACTTTCTTCCATGCCTATACTTACCGATGTTTTTAAAATAGATATCATGCTTGTTCAGCTCATGAGAAGTGATAGTGAGTACACAGATATGAGTGTACAATGGATTAAATATTGTCAGTACTTGGAGTCTGCTTGTAAAGCGAATAATGTATCTGTTAATCAATTATTCAATTCTTATGTGCTTAAGACTTTCTTTGACTATATCAACAATTCACAAAACATTCTCAAGATAGTCATCAAAGAAAATCTATCACACTTGCAATTCATTTCTGGCAATTCATCGATTAGTGTTAATAATCCGATGTTACTTTGGCCTTGTAATTGTTCCATTCCTGGAACAAATCCTTATGATTGTCCCATCCACTCTAATCGAAACTATGCAGATATCGTCTCTGCTTTTAAAAATGGATTTGTTCAGATTCAATACCAGAAAGGTAACGATCAAAATCTTCATTATTCTCGATACTTCTGGAAGAACAATGAGGGATTATGGCCACCATCTATTGACTCATTTACATTCATTAAAAATATCATTGAGTTTTATAAAAATGATGATTCGATAGAGAGTATTCTAGATGTAGGAAGTGGAACAGGATTTTTGGGAATTGAAGCAGCTTTACAGCTACCGTACGTTAAGAAGGTTTTTCTCAATGATTTTACTACTCAATCTCATGTATTTGCTTCACTCAATGCCATGCTCAATGAAGAATCGCTAAAACAAAAAAAAATGTAACATTGACTAGCACGCTAGGCTACTCTTTGAACTCTTATGAAAATAATAACCATTTCTCTGGTTTTCGATTTGACCTTTTTAATATGCAACCCTCCCTATATACCTATTCCAGAGGAATATATGGAACTCAGACAACACAGTTCTGTAAGTGGTTTGACATTACTGAAGTTCATTCTTGAACATGGTAGTAAGTATGCTAAAACGTAGTCTGAGCTTCTCTGATGTATGTTTACCTGAGATAAAGCCGTTTCTAGATGAGAAAAATATTCATATTGAACAGATTGGAGAAGTTGCCATTGTTCCATTTAGACTCCCCACTTTGATTGCTGAGAAGAAAATTCTTTGAAAAAGTTCTTAAACAACGTGTGATGTATAAAGAAGATTCGGTGTATCTCTACTACCATACTATACGCAACTATAGGGTTATTAATTGAATAGATGATAAATTTTATTCTTTAATAAAAAATAATGAGTTTGAATATGATAAATGAGTCAGCTTTTATCACCCTCTTTTGACCATCTTTTGATGAAAAAGAAACACTGAAAGAAAAAGATTGCTTACTCCCTCTTTCAGTTCTTATGTCACCAAAAGCAAAAAAAGTGGCATGTTTCTTCTAATGTATCTTGTAGCTTGCTACGAGTGATACAGTAGAATCGTAGAGTAAGAAGGGAATAGTTCCTTCCTCAGAAGCCCTATTGTTTAACCTATCTGATATCGGATATCAAACGAAAATCCCATTTCTGTACTAAATCCCATACCAGCAAGAGCTTTATTTCAACCCTGTTAAACGAGACCATATCAATACTTCCTATTTCAGGAGAAGTAACATTAAGAAGATATCCACCTGTTAGTCCTGCAAGAAGATATGATTCTCCTGGCATCTGTAGAGGGAATCCTAGTTTCAATAGAAGCGGAATCTGAATATAGTGGAAATGCAACACTCCTCTTATATCACCTCCGAGAAGAGCATATTGCAATCCTGAGCGTCCTTTGAGATTCATAGTATCTTGTTCATTTGACCATAGAGGATATTCCACATATCCACCAGCTATAGCGCCAACTATCGAAGGAGTAGAGGGGCCAACACCTTCATCTGGCTCAGCCATTATCATACTACTTAATGAAATGCCTCCCTGAGCTCCATAAGATAGAGAGCTAGCACCTATAACTGGGACCACAACGAGCACAAAAAGGGCAAGGATAATTGCTGAGATTCTTTTTAACTGTTTCATAATTTTCTCCCACTAAAACTTAAGATGTATGCCCCATAGAATAAACCCGTTATAAATAATTACACAACAAAAAATATAAAATCGACTAAAGATGTTTTAAAAGGAGTTCCACATATTTCTAATACTTACATAAGAATGTGTATTTTTATATGAGTGTTAAAAAAAGAATGGGGATAGATAAAAAATCTATGCTAGAATTATATAAAGGAGCTCATTGTTCATGAATATAGCTATATTTTTCTTTTCTAGTTCTGGAAACACGTGGCGGATTGCGAAACAAATCAACGATACATTCAAGCAAGAGAGTGCTCAATCAAACATATATGATATAGAAACCATATCTCCTGTTGAATTAGATAAAGTGCTCCACACAGCTGATATTCTTGGGTTTGGATATCCCATATTTGGTTCAGATATTCCTCTTGTCATGAAAGAATTCATGATAAGTCTTCCTGTATTAGATATTGCCAAACCTGTATTCATTTTCTGCACTCAGTGGATGTTCAGTGGTGATGGGTCATCTGTAGCACTCGAATTTCTTCCTCCATCATATAATAAAGTCAAATGGAGTGAACATTTTTTCATGCCCAATAATGTGTGTATTAGTTCAATTAGACTCCCCTACACCAACGACCAAAGAAAAATATCCAAAAGAGTTGGTAAAGCACAACATAGAATAGACCACCTTGTAGAGGCAGTTCTCAAAAATCATCAAAAAAAACGTGGTTTCACATTAATTTCACATTGGCTTGGACTTATGCAGAGAAAGCCTTTTCGAAAGTATTTTGACAACTACCGTGACAAGATAGGAATAGACCCCAATCGCTGCATTTCATGCAATCTCTGTGTCGAAATCTGTCCAGTAGAAAACTTCACACAAGATCCCATCAAAGCTAAAGATAATTGCATATATTGTTTACGATGTTATAATTTTTGCCCAGTGAGTGCTATCACATTCATGGGACGAAAGCACATATTATCACGAGGAACACCATATCAAGGCCCTAAAGGATATAAGCCTCCTAGACAGAAAAGAGATGGTTAAATATAGCTTTTAACTAATTTAAAGAGACACCTAGGATGAGATAATTTGTAGAGAGAATTCATAACAAAAGACTCTACTCTATGTTTTTTAACGGGATCGTGTTGAATACGTCAACGCGAGCACATCACTTATTCTATAATTCAAAATATATGTTAAAAGATGAGGCAAAAGGAAAACTGTTGCATAGAATTCGTAATACTCTTTAACTGATGTTAAATTGACTTTATTGGGTAGCATTACAATAGAAACAAACATAAATTATCACTATTTTAGATGTGAATTGATAGAAATAAATCTTTTTCTAAAGAGTAACATGAATTTTATTATTGATAATGTATACTCACGAGGAATCATAAAAATATTAGCAAATTTGACATTTATGGTAATTAATTGACGAAAAAATATAGACATAGGTTGCCGATTAAATCAGCAACCTATAAAATAAGAATATTAGACGAGTACTAATTACCAAGACCCAGTTCCTCTACAACAGGCTTCATTGAATCATAAAGATTTTTCATAAACTTTTGAGAATCAGCCATATTCATCCAGAAAATTTCTGGTGCAAGCCCAATCTTTTTGACAATAGCTTTAAATTCGTCATCGTTGAAAACTTTTTCGAGGGCATTCTCTAGTTTAGTGGCGACATCAGCATCTATACCTACAGGTGCAAAAATACCTTTAGGAACAGCAACTTGAACATCATACCCTTGTTCTAAAGCAGTAGGGACATCAGGGTAATCAGCCATTCTTCCTGGATTGAACACTCCTAGCATTTTTAATGAACCAGCTTTTACATGTTCTGCAGCTTCTGCAGGTGATAAAGTTCCTGTATCGACATGTCCTCCTAGTAGTGCCGCAGCAACTTCTGACCCACTATTATATGGAATCATTTTCATATTAATTTCTGCAGTACTTCGGAAGATTTCCATAGCGATATGAGTTGTTCCTCCGGGAGCATTTTGCCCATAAATGTACTTTCCAGGATTAGCTTTTGCATCCTTAACAAGATCGTTTAAGTTATTCCATGGAGCCTCTGAGGAAGCACAAACAATAATTGGACCAAGTGTAAAATTTGCAATAAACTGTACATCGTTTACAGGATCATAAGGGGCTTTCTGTGTAAGAGGTACGGTAGTAAATGGACCAGAAGAAGTGGTTCCCAATGTATATCCATCTGCTTTTGCTTTAAGAACTGCATCAACCCCAATCATTCCACTCCCACCAGGCTTATTCACAACTATCATTGGCTGATCAAGATATTTGGGTATGATGGAAGAAATCGCTCTTCCAAGCATATCTGTTGACCCACCTGCATCATATTCAACTATAAGTGTCATTGGTTTTGATGGATAAGAGTCAGCTGTTTCAGCTGTTTCAGCTTCTCCTCCAGCGAAAAGTAACATACTGGTTGTCATAAAGGCAATCAGCAAAATTATCAGCATTTTTTTTCATAAAATACTCCTTTTTTTATTTATTTTCTGCCAACGGCAGATAATTTACTTTCTAGCTTTATCCTTGTTATTATTTCTTATGATAAAGAAGAGGGATGCTGCGCACAGGACAATGAAGAATACAGCTATTGGTTTAGTAAAAATAAGCAGCATATTTCCATCGAATAAAATTACAGTTCTTCTTAGATTCGCTTCAAAAAGAGGACCCAGAAGAAAGGCAATTAGAAATGGACCACCTGGCATCTCCAGTTTTCGAAATACGTAACCAATTAATCCAAACATTAATACTACTCCAACATTGAACAAGCTATTATCAACAGCGAATGATCCAATAGCACACATGACAAATATGACACTATAAAGTAGTTCTGGTGGAAGACTATTAACATGAGCAAAGTACTTAACACCAACAACACCGAAAATCATCATAACGATATTAATAAGGAAAAATCCTGCAAAAAATTGCATATATTGTAGAACCATGATCTTTGAAAAGAAGAGGTCCTGGAGTAAGCCCTTGAATCATGAATGCTCCAAGAAGAACTGCTGTAACAACATCTCCTGGAATACCAAGAGTGAGGAGAGGGATTAAAGTAGCTCCAGTAGCTCCATTATTTGCCGATTCAGAAGCAACGACACCTGCCATTTCGCCCTTACCAAAGTTCTCTGGATGTTTAGAAGATCTCTTCGCCTCGTTATAACTTACAAAAGCTGAGACCCCGCTTCCGATACCAGGAATAATTCCGATGTACGTTCCAATAACTGATCCCTTTATCATTGTCCAAAAATGGCTTTTAAACTCTTTGAATGAAACTTTTTGATTACCAGAAATTTTGGCAAGCTTCATCATTTTCCCTTCAACACCAATATTTTCTGCATTCACAAGAATTTCGGCTATTGCGAACAAACCTATAAGAACGGGAACTGTTGATAATCCACTGGTCAGATACATAGATCCAAATGTGAGGCGAGGAACTCCGAGCATAGGATCAAGTCCAATAGTCGACATAAGAAGTCCAAGCGAACCTGCAATTAAACCTTTTAAAAGGCTACTACCACTGATTCCTGCAATGACAGTAAGCCCTAGAAGAACAAGCGCTGTATATTCTGCAGGACCGAATCGCAACGCTAGTTTAGCAAGCTGCGGTGCAATTAGTATCAGCATGAAAGCACTAAAAAGACCTCCCACAGTAGAACTATAAATTGCCATCTTCAATGCTCTCCCAGCCTCTCCTTTCTGAGCTAACGGATAGCCATCTAGACTTGTTGCTGCAGCTGCAGGAGTTCCTGGGGTATTTATTAGAATTGCAGTAATAGATCCGCCATACATTCCACCAGAATAAATACCTAAGAGCATACTAATTGCAGGAAGTGCTTCCATTCCAAAAGTCACTGGTAGAAGTAAAGCAATCCCCATAGTAGCTGTGAGCCCAGGAATGGCTCCAATAATGATACCAGTGAGAGTACCAAATACAATCCAGAGTATATTAGTAAAAGTGAAAATATCAATAAATCCATTAAGAATCATATTTAACATGCATTACTCCTTTAAGGTAGTGGGCTACCAAGAACCTTGGCAAAAATGACATAAAGAACTGCCGTGGTAATCAGTGCCAGCGTGACAAGAATGACATATCGCTTCCAACGGAATGCAAGCCCTAGAAGGATTATGATAATAGGAGTTGAGATAAGAAATCCTATAGTACCTAAGCCAATTAGATAAAGAATGAATATTCCAAAAACCATTCCAATATTTCTCAAAACTCGAGTATTTATTGACCTTAAGTGTTCTATAATCTCGTGTTTAGAAAAGACCTCTCTACCTCCCTCTCTTAAACCTGATATGAAAAGCAAAAGAGAGAATACTGCAAGTAAGGCCGAAACAAACTTAGGAAAGAAGGATGGAGGCAAGCCATACACAGTATAAGATTTGATGTTTGTAGGTATGATGATAAAATACATCACCAGAGAAAAGAGCAACAAGATACCTCCTGTATATGTCTCTTTAAATCCCTTTTTCATTTTATTTATTCCTCCATTTCTGATGATCGTAGACTTTTTTATCAGCAACCATATCCCAGACCTTTCCATCAAGTACTGCGACAACACTATTTGCACACATTTGATGTACTGAGATTACAGCTTCTTCTGTCAATGAGGCATTATGTGGAGACACCGTAATATTCTGAGCATGAAAGATTTCAAGATCAGGATTTGGTGGTTCTATTGAAAAGACATCAAGTCCCGCTCCGTAAAGTTTACCATCAGCAAGTGCATCTTTTAATGCTTTTTCATCAATAATTCCACCTCGAGCACAATTTATGATGATGCTATTATCTTTCATAAGTGCAATTATTTCAGCGTTGAATAATCCTTTCGTTTTTTCTGTCATGGGAATATGAAGTGAGATAATATCTGCGTTTTTTATTCCTTCTTTGAATGTAGAGACATATTCGTATCCTAAATTTTCCACAATATCTTTCGATATAAATGGATCATATACAGAAATCTTCATTCCAAAGGCCTGTGCATATGATGCAACAAGTTTCCCAATAAATCCAAAACCTATAAGGTATAGACGTTTTTTGATAAAGCTCCACATTGTTACGAGTATTACGGATGTAGAAGTCTCCTGCCCTTGTAGCTATGTCCATTTTTACAATATTTTTTGCAGCAGCAAGAATTAGAGCGAAAGTGTGTTCTGCTACTGCACGTGCATTTCCTCCTGGAGTAATAGTTACAGGAATTCCATTTTTGGTTGCAGATTGAATATCGATGTCATCATATCCGACTCCACTTCGTCCTATTACTTTTAGCTTTGGACATTGCGCAATCACGTCTTTAGTAATTGCTCCAATTCTAATTATTACACCATCTGCATCTTTTAGATGGGGAAGCAACTTATCAGTTTCCGCAGTATCTGGTACAACAACCTCATCGACGTTCATTCTCAGGTATTCCATTACAGGTGCTGCTAAATTATGACTAACAACAATTTTTGTCAAAATATTCTCCTTTTTCCCTATATCTAACCTGCTTATTCAGCAAGATTATATATTTCTATTCCATTATAATTCCTAATTCATATTTATTCTTTTCCAAGTGATAGCTAAATTTCTCGAAAATTGATGTTTCTATGATAGTTAATCCATCAATCTAAGATAAATATCTCCAATCTGACCTTCACTTAGTTCTACTGGATTGTTGTCCATAAGACGCTTATTCGTATAGGCACTCTGAACAAGTTCGCTCAGATCTGTAAATTTTATCCCATAGTTTATAAGCGAAGTTCCAATTTCTAGATCTTCTAAGAGAGCATGTAATTCTTGAATGAGATATTCTTCAGCGCCCAAATAACTGTTTATATCATCATATCCAAAACAAATCGCAAGCTTTTTCGCTTTGTCAGGCATTGCATAAAGGTTGTATTCCATTACGAAAGGGAGGAGCATTGCGTTCGACTGTCCATGAGGAATGTGGTATTTTACTCCAAGGGGATATGACATCGCATGAACAGCGTTCGTTCCCGAAAGAGTAATGCACATCCCTGCAAAGTATGATGCTAGGAGCATCTCTCCTCGAGCTTCGCAATCATCTTTTATAGTTACGGCTTTTCTGATAGATCGGGCAATAAATGTCACTGCTTCAAGAGCAAGCATATCTGAATATGCATTTGCCTTCTTTGAAAGATAGCATTCGATTGCATGGCACAGTGCATCCATTCCTGTCGTGGCGGAAATACCTGATGGGAGTGAGAGCGTCAGGTTTGGATCTAGGATAACAAGGTCAGGAAGAAGTTTCTCACTTACAACTGCGCCTTTAGAACTTCGGGAAGGAATAGCAATAATCGCATTTTTCGTTGACTCTGAGCCAGTTCCTGCTGTAGTAGGTATCGCTACGGTAAACGTAGTATGTGGAGGAACTGTCTCTCCATCAAGAAGATCGAGAATTCCTATTTGAGAATTGGTGAGTACTCCACAAAGCTTTCCAACATCAAGAACGGACCCACCTCCAACAGAAACAACACAGTCGGGATTTATAGTTTTGACCATTTTCATCACGGCATCAACGTCTGGAACTCCTGGTTCACGTGCCAAATCTTTCACAGTTGTGCATGAGATACCTGCTTGTTCAATAAGATTTGTGACTTTGATTCCAATTCCGCTCTTTTCGATTCCTTCGTCCATAAGTACTACGACATTAGCAATACCATAATCCTTAAGGAGTAACCCTAAACTATTTACAACCCCATCACCACATATAGTTCGCCCTGAAGAGGACATATCAAACCCTAATTCCATCTATCTTACTCCTGTATATAATTCATTAATTCTCTCTAAGTAGTGAATAATTCCCTCTAGAACATCAATATCTCCATAAGACCCCGCCTTTGAGATGAATATAACTTGATTCCCATCATCTGGAATACTCATGTGTGCCACAGGCACTGCAGGCAAAATTTCATCAACCAAACGAAGGGAGGTGACTCCAATACGTTTAAGGATATTCATCGCTGTCTCGCCACCAATTACAATAAGCGCATCAATACTCTCTTTAACCATAATCATTTGAGTTACTTTACTTAAAACATCTCCAACCATTTGAGCATTTGCTGCTATTTCCGAATTGTCTCTATCAGTATGAAGAAGTACGATTGGCGAGTGTGAGAATTCTTCTGAAATCTCTTGGGTAATGCGAACCACTTCATTTTCTCTGATTGCATGTGCCGAAACTACAGAGAAAGTTTTTGTAAGAGTTTGTTTCTGTAGAAGCCATTCAATCTGTTGCTTTGATGTTTCCATCATACTTCCTGTTACAATCAGTGCGCGATTAACTTTATGACCTTTAAGATGAGTACGACCTCGCTCAAATGAGCTGATGGCATGGAAAAATCCGGCAGCACCGACAAAAAGGACTTTTTGGTTTAAGGCTGAGAATAGATCTTTCGCTTTTATAAGATCTTCTTTTGTCTCTGAATCGACAATAAATATTTCTACACCTTGAGAAATCATCATTAGGATTTTCTCTAAAGCAAAAAACATCTGTTCCCGTAGAATATCAAGAGTGAGAATTTCAATTTTCCTTGTTGTCTGTTTTGCAATTGTTTCCCTGATATCCGAGCTATCAACCGGAGAAAATGGATCCTTCGCAAATTCTGTTTCATCAAGAGGGATGCCATTGACATAGCAAATCCCGTTTATAGTAGTTCTTCCATTCCTTGGTACAGCAGGTGCGACACATGCTATTTTATATGTAGAAGTTGTCATAAGAGCATCTATCTCTGCACCAATATTTCCTCTAAGTGTCGAATCTATTTTTTTGTAAATTTCCTGCGGAGAGTAGGAAATGTATCGTTCTAGATACGCGACTACCCTACGAGAAGATTCTTCCGCACTGACATTTCGAGTATTTGTGTTGATCACAAGTGTGTCAACCTTTTTATGCGCAGTAGTATTGTCTCGTTCCCTCTCGTCTATAAAGACTTCAACGGTTTCAGTATCTGAGAGGAAATGGACTCCTGCATCATTGGCTCCAGTGAGATCATCAGCTATCACAAGTCGGCGTATTTTTTTCATTGCATAACATCAATGCAATTTTCATGCCATATTTTCCTAATACAAACAAAGACGTCAAAAATCATCCAATAACATCAGATATTCATAAAAGAAAAGGATTCTAAATATATAGAAAAAGGGATAGTGAAGAAATAATCACCACTCTACAAATAATTTGAAGAAAAATTGTCCACTCTCATATTCTATGCTATACTCGGCATATTATGAATATACTTCTCGTAGCACCCTATCCGGATCTCGTCCAGCAAGCACAAAAAGTCCTTAAGTCTACACACTATCCAGTCTCCATTGTACAGGGAAATCTTTACAAAGGTTTGCGAATTGCTCAGAAAGAGATAGAAGATGGAAATATACAGGTCATCATCAGTCGTGGAGGTACTGCTTCTCTATTACAGCAATATGTATCGGTACCCGTCTTTGAGATTGAAGTAAGTGGATATGATTTACTTCGAGCTATCCATCCTCATGCAAAACGAAATAAAAAAAATCGCAGTGATTGGATATGAAAATGTTATCACAGGGGCAAAGAGTATTGCAGAGATTCTTCAGATAGATCTTGGTTTTTTCCTTATCACAACGAAAATCCAGACTGCATCTGTTGTTGAAGAGGCTCAGTCTTGGGGTGCCGAGGTAATTGTGGGAGATACGATATCCGTCAACGCAGCTCGACAACTAGGCATACAAAGTGAACTGGTACGAAGTGGCCCTGAGTCTATTCAAATTGCATTCGATTCTTCAATTCAACTTCTTGATAGGATAAATGATGAAATTGTTCGAAATAAGAGGCTTAATCTCATGCTAGAACAGTCTGAGGTTGGAATTCTCTATATTGCAACCGATGGGTTGATTCAACTTATGAATTCCCGGGCTGAAAAAATCCTCAATAAGCGAAAACACTACCTTATAGGACAACAGGTCTCAATCGAAAATACTCCCTCTGAATTGCTTAAAATCCTTTCCGATGAACGATTAAATCAATTAATGCAACTTAATGGTAAAGACTATATGGTTGAAATTAAGAAAATTCACAGTGATGATAATCAAGTAGCAACTCTTATCTTCATCCAAAGTAGTAGCAGAATTAAGGAGCTCGAGGGACTTCTCAGAAAAGAAATGGTGAGCAGAGGGTTGATTGCTTCATACCACTTCGATGATATTACAGCAATTAATAAGGATTTCTCACAAGTTGTTGAGAAGGCACGTCTTTTCAGTCAAAGAGACGCGACTATTCTTATCCTAGGAGAGACAGGTTCCGGTAAGGAGCTGTTCGCTCAGAGTATACATAATATCTCAGACAGAAAAGATGGCCCTTTTGTGGCTGTCAATTGTGCAGCTCTCCCTGATACACTTCTCGAGAGTGAACTTTTCGGCTACGCCGAAGGGGCTTTTACTGGAGCAATGAAGGGGGGGAAACAAGGCCTATTCGAGATGGCTCATAAAGGGACAATTTTCCTCGATGAAGTGAATGATATGAGTCCGAGTGTACAAGCAAGAATGCTGCGTGTGCTTCAAGAGAAGCAGGTAATGAGGGTCGGCGACAATCGGATTTACAGTGTTGATGTGCGCGTCATTGCGGCCTGCAACAAAGATCTCTTAATGGAGACTGAGAATGGTCAATTTAGAAAAGACTTATACTATCGCCTAAAAGTTCTCGATATCAAGATCCCTCCTCTACGCGAAAGAATAGAGGATATTCTCCCTCTATTCACTTCATTTCTCGACGATTTTAATGAAAAATATGGGTTTCCTGGTAAGCCAATTCCTGAAAAACTTGAAAAAGCAGTACTACATTGTATATGGCCAGGAAATGTAAGACAACTTAGGAATTTTGCAGAAAAAGTGAGTATTCTTCTTTCTCTCAATCACAACTTGACTGATACAATCGAAGATTTAATTAAAGATCTCTCACCACATCAAGAAGTGAAGGCTTATCCTAGAGGTGTTTTAAATTCCTCATTTCATGTGGATACAATAAAACAAGCCGAGATGGAAATCATCAAGGCATGTTGGGAAAAAAATGGTTACAATATCAGTAAAACAGCTCGCCAGTTAGGTTTAGATCGAAGTACTGTACGAAAAAATCTCGGTGAATAATAGTACTATCTCTTACTTCGAAGAGCTAAGATCCAAAGCCATTTGAAGTGCTAACTCAAAACTTCTAGTATGTGCAATTCCTTTGTATGCAATATCATATGCAGTTCCATGATCAACAGATGTTCTAATGATTGGAAGACCAAGAGTTACATTCACTCCTCCGTCGAAATCTAAGGTCTTAATGAAAATATGTCCTTGATCATGGTACATACATATCACAGCATCAAATTTATCTCGTTGAACAGCATTGAAGAAGACTGTATCACCTGGTTCTGGCCCAAAGACTGTATATCCTTCAGCACGAGCTTCCATAATTGCAGGGAGAATCTCATCAATTTCTTCTCTCCCAAAAGCACCGTTCTCTCCAGCGTGAGGGTTTAGTCCAGCAACAGCGATACGACATGATGGGCGAATCTTTTCTACAGCAGAGGCTGTAAGGCGAATTACCTCAAGTATTCTATTTTTTTTTACTCGGTTTGCAGCTTCAATTATCGACACGTGAGTACTCACATGTGTGACTAGCAATCTATCAGTTGCAAGCATCATAGTGACAGGAGGATTCCCGCAGATATCTGCGATAAATTCAGTATGTCCTGAAAAATTGGGGTGAGTAAGTCGAACTGCTTCTTTGTTAATAGGCAGTGTGACTATGGAGGTAATTTCTCCATGTATAGCTGCTTCAGAAGCTGCTTTTACGTAGGATATTGCAGCATGGCCTGCTTTTGAATCCACTTTCCCTGGTTTGAGGTCACTTTTTGAGAACTTTCCTACTTCGATAATGGGAAAGTTTATCTCACTGTTAACAAAATCTGCTGCGTATGAGAGAATCTCTCTGTTCCCAAATACGATGGCATCCTTAGGAAGAATTTTGTTAATTGCGGCTTTCATTATAATTTCAGGTCCGACCCCATTAGGATCACCCATAGTAATTCCAATCATATAATCCTCTTATAAATTCTCTTTTAAATAGATTGATATTGTTTCACAATCCTATAACAGATTGTACTGCTGAAGCAATTTTCTCAAAGTTTCATCGATTTCCGCACTCACAATGAGAGCTGGAAGTCTATTATTCCCAACTGCAGGATCCATGATAAATAGTGCACGCTTCACCATTGCAGGAGGAAATCCATGTTGATATAGATCAGATCTAAATGCAGTTACTTTTTTCTGTGCATCTTCTGATCCCTGCTTATCTCCATCAGCCCAGAGTCGGAGAATATCATTTACCCAAGAAGGTATTACATTGGCTAGCCCAGAGACACATCCAGTCGCCCCCATCACCATTCCGTCAAATATCATATGGTCGGGCCAGTATATACTTCGAATCCGGTTTTTCCTGCTTAGATTACAATATTTGCTGAGATTCTCCATATTCCCACTGGTATCTTTGATTCCCTTGATATTATCCACTTCTGATAATCTGATGACAGTCTCTGGAGCTACTGGGTTTCCTGTCCTTGATGGAATATCATAAATATAGATAGGTGCTTCTACGTTTTCTGCAATCCTTTTGTAATGTTGATAAAGTCCTTCCTGTGTACAGGAAATAAAATAGGGAGCAACAATTGCAATTCCATCGATTCCCAGTTTTGCAATCTCTTTGGCAAGTCTAATTGTTTCAAATGTTGAGGGTGTACCGGCATTGGCAAATACTTTAACCTTGCCTCTAGCTTCTTCTATTGCAACTTTGACAATTTCGATTCTCTCTTCAAAAGAGAGTGCTGAGAAATCTCCATTAGTTCCACTACAAAAAAGATTGTTTCCTGCCTGAATCTGTCTTTGCATTTGTTTCCGAGTTGCTGCAATATCAACTTCTTCTTGTTCATTATAAGCCGTTACCAAAGCTGTGAACGGTGCTAGAAAATTTCCCATAGTATTCCATCCTCTCTAAATGTTTATTATTTCTCATATATTTGCATATTCTATGCCAAAAGAAAGAATTTATGAATCATATTCTAAAAATCAGTCTAATGAATTCTATATATATATATAAACCTAGTAAACAGATCTTTAATGCTTTGCAATCTACCATGCAAATTTTCAACTGATGATAAATTCACCAGAACATATGGGCAATATATCAACAGTTGCAAAAAAAATTCATCAAGTAATAATAATTCTTCATATTTAGCATATGGCTGAATATTATCGTTATTATTATGTATTAGTTTGAATTTTTCAGGTTGAATACACTTCTTGATAGTAATATTTGAACGACAACAAAGACAAAGTATGATGAGTAAATAAAAAAGAAGATATCGAATTATTAATAATCAGTGACAATTGGTCCTGTAGGCTCTTTATATGTGATTATACTTTTCTCTTTCTCTGTGAAATTTCTTTTTACCTTCCAATATCTTCCATTTTCAGAATTCTTTATTCATTATCACATATAGTAAAATTGGAACAATGTAGATAGGCGCATATTGATATTCGATAGGTAGAGTTACAAGAAAAATAGAGATATCCTATGGGAGAGAATCTCTCGCAATGTTTATCAATCAATAATAAGGTGCATCAACAGATAAAGATTCTGCTAATGCACGTAATTAATGCTTTATTGCTATGTTAACAATTCGCTTTAAAATTCTTTGATTGTTTGAATAAGTTTAGGTGGATTATCTTGAAGCTTTAAGATAGTACTTCCTACAAATACGGCATCGCTTCCTGCTTCTTTTGCCATTTTTACATCTTCAAGTGTATGAATTCCTACTCCACAATAGATTGGTCTGGTTATTCCATTTTCCCTTAAATATTCAATACAAGAAGCAAGTGTTGGGAATTGAGGATATTCTTTATCACTTTTTGCTTGGAGATAGACAAATCCATTAGAACTAATTGCATAGTCGACTTCACTCTTTTCCATGGCACGCTGGATGTAACAACTAATCTTTAAGCCATTAAGAATGAGATAATTTTTAATATCGTCATTTTTTATACCACAAAGAATAATATCTACTAGCCCATTCTCTTTACAAAAAGAGGTAAATCTTTCTACCCCAATTTCTTCAATCGTGTTTTCATATGCCAATAATATAAAAGAAGTTGTTGGTAAGAGTTCTTTTACTTTAATCATCTCTTTCATATATACATCATAATCATCACACACTTGTAATGCTTTTGCCATACGAGAAGCAATGTACTCCCTTCTAAAACGGGTCACGGGATGGAAAATCAATTTCGATGATATCACATCCCCTTTCACATAATCCTTTGCAATTTCTATGCTTCTCTCTAAAGAGGGATATCCATTTGATAAATAACAAATTAAGTCCATGTCTACTCCTAGTTTTCTGGAAATACTTCAATAAAAAAGTTGTTCAAATTGTTCTAAGGTAGGAACAATTGGATTTGTTTTAGTACATCCATCACAGATTGCACTATTAGTGAGATCTTTCATCATGGTAATATAGCTCTCTCTATCTTTAATAATCGATGAGAAGTCTTTAGGAATTCCCATTGTTGCATTAAGATCAGCTACAATGTCAGCTAATTCACCCTCTTTACCAAGCTTCTTCACAAGATTATCATAGATCGTTTTTGCTCTTTTCTCTTTAGAATTGAACCTGATTATGTATGGAAGGAGGATGGCATCAGCAAGACCATGAGCTACATGGAAATAGCTCCCAAGAGTGTGAGCCATGGAGTGAACTATTCCAAGGGAAACATTAGTAAAAGCCATTCCAGCGACCATTGAAGCATTCAGCATAATCTCTCTAGCTTTCATGTCATTACCATTTTTAAAAGCTGTGGGAAGAGTATTTATTATATCGATGGCAGCTTGAGTTGCTAAGACATCTGATACATAGTTTGCTCTTGTGCTTGCAAGTGCTTCAAGTGCATGAGTAAGTGCATCCATTCCAGTATCTGCAGTGATGGAAGGTGGCATGCTTTTGTCACAATGGGATCACAGATTGCAATATCTGGCATCATTTCCATGTTCCCAAGACCCACTTTTTTCCCCATCACTAATAACGACAGATCTTGATACTTCACTAGCTGTTCCACTTGTACTGGGAATACATAATAGACGGGCTTTGTTCCTAAGAGTTGGAAATGGATGTGGAGGTAATATCTGTTCTAACGTAGTGAGTTGGGGATGTTCGTAATAGATCCACATGGCTTTTGCAGCATCCATTGCAGAGCCTCCCCCTAAGGCAACTATTAAATCTGGTTCAAAAACCTTCATAATATGTGCCCCTCTCATTACGGTTTCAAATGATGGATCAGGTTCTACATCTCGAATTATTTCTACAATAGATCCACTCTCTTCTAAATACTCTTTAACTGTGTGTAGGATTCCACTACGCTCCATGCTCTTTCCGCCAATCACTATGACAGATCTTTGTGTTTCAACATCTTTAATATGTGCCAAGGATCCTTCTCCAAAAAGGAGCTGGCTCCCTGCTAATTTCATTGGTCTCATCATCTCTCTTATCTACCTTTAATCTTTATTTAATTGCTTTCATTAATTCTTTTGCTCTTTCTAAAATAATGGGATTGTCTAACTTACCTTCTTCTTTTAAAGAAGAACCCACGATACAACCACTTGCTATCTTAAACTGCTGCTTAATATTAGTTTCATTTACTCCGCTACCTGCAAGGCTGGTATGTTCACTACCTTAGCAGCTCTTTCTATTAATTCTATTGGAGTTGCTTCCCCTGTAGTACTTCCTGTTACAATTATTGCATCTGCGCCACATGCTTGTGCATTTTTTGCTGATTGTTCAATAGGAACAGGAATCAACATATTTGTATGTTTAACTTGAATGTCAGCAAATACTAAATGTCTTGAGCCATTAAGTGTTTTCGATACAACATGCATTCTCTTGCACAAGGAGTTATAAGTCCTCCATGGAATTGAACCATATCCACAAACACAGGGATTCTCACAAATTGACATCCATTTATTTTTGCAATACTAAGACTCGTCTTATAATCACAAAAGGCAGCATCTATCCCGATGGGAATAGAAACAGCTTCTCTTATCCGAGAAGTTATCGCACTAAGGGCGACACTTTGTTCAATATCAAGGGTGACTCCTAAAGGGTCATCTAACATGTTCTCAATCATGATAGCATCAAGACCACCTTTTTCTAGAGTAATAGCATCTGCTACTGCTCTTTCAATAATCTCATCTGAATTATTTTTAAATCCTACAGTTCCTGGAAGAGGTAAACAGTGGACCATCCCAATGACAAAATCTTTTATTTCTTTCATTATTTTTTTTCTCCTTCACTTTTTGAATAGGAGTACAACCCTTCTAACACTAAGCGACAAAGTTCATCTTCTGCCTTTTCTCTTTCATTCCCTTTTAAGGAGTCTTTAAGGTTTTCAAGAACTGTAACTAGCGTAACAACTGCTGTTTTAACTCCCATAAGACGACCGATGGTTAACAGGGCACTACTTTCCATATCTAGCCCACAAATTCCAATATGTTTCATTTCTTTAAAGACACTATTCATATCTTTATTGGATTCAAGGGAAAATCTAGAGTCATGCATCTGTGAATAAAAACCATCCATTGTACAGGTTATTCCATTAATACTTTTTCTACCAAACTTCTCTACTGTTTCATTCATGACCTTCACTAAGTCAAAATCTGCTACTGCAGGATATCCACTTTCAACATAGGTGCTACTTGTACTCTCTCTTCTCATTGAACCGAGGGGATAATGTAGTGTCCAAGTGTCTCATCTATTAAAGACATAACAGTCCCCATTCTTACTCCAACTTTCATCCCACATTCGTACATCTCTTCCATAGCAATAGCAGCACTTGGAGCTCCTATCCCTGTTGATGTTACAGTAATAGGGATTCCTTTATAGGTTCCGGTATATGTATTGAATTCTCTTAGGAAAGCTATATGTTGAGGATTATCAAGATACTCTTTGAGTACTTCGACTCTCCATGGGTCTCCTGAGAATATTACATAAGGTGCGATACTTTCTCTATTTCCTTTCATATATAATGTACTCACTGTGTACCTCCACTTGTAATTGAATTATAGGCTTCTAATAGTTGATCTTTTGTTGGTAAATTGGTGCAACATCCCATTTTTGCTAGGACAAAGGATGAAAGTAGAGATCCAAGTAAGCAACATGTTTCTACACTGTAATGTTGAGCATACCCAAATAAGAATCCTGAGATATAAGCATCTCCACACCCTGTGGTATCAACTCTTTCAAATAGGTCATAGGCTTTTACCCACTTCCCTTCTCTTTGATCCGTTGTATAATAGAAACTTCCTTTTTCCCATGAGTTGTCACGATCACATCTACTTTTGTTGTATCAAAGAGGTCGGTAAGGGACGTTAATTGAAACATGTGTTCTATTGTCTCTCTTTCTGATTCATTAGTAAAAATGATTTTTGAATGCATTAATATTTCTAAAAGGAAATCTTTACTAAAAGCATCAAGATCTCCCTTCATTCCAAAGATAATTGGAAGGTTATATTTCATGCACCTATGAGCAAACTGAGCATTATCTTCTTTTGTTCCTACTGTGATGACACCATATTCTGCTTGTGTAAATAAATCGTCATCTATTTCATTCGCATATTTTTTCGTCCATAGCTCCTGGATAAAATATAGTTATATGATCTCCATTATTATCTTCAAGTAAATAGCTTGTACTCGTATTCTCACCTTTAATGTGAGTAATTCCAACTAGAGGGACCTGCTCTTTTTCTAAAAATTCTTTGAATCCGTTTTCTATCCAATCATCTCCTACTCTAATAATAGGGACCGAAGGAAGCCCAAGTTTAGAAAGAGCTGTTGCGATGTTAACAGAGCATCCTCCATAATGGATTGTTGAATTCGAGGCGTTTTCAACAAGAGAAGTGAAACCTACTCTTGCTGGAGTTTTTATCTTAATGATGTGATCCATACTTACATAGCCTGTAGTAAGAAATGTATACTTTTTAGTACTCATGAGTATTCTCCCTCTTGCAATCCTTTAATAAATTGATCACTACTCATGACTTTCCCAAAATATTTTCTTATGTCATTAAGATGTACTCGTTGAACAATCTCATCATTAGTTGCAACACAATCTTCTAAGACAATTACATCATAATTTAGGTAGTAAGCATCAGTTACTGTTGCCCGTATACAACAATTTGTCTTTGTTCCAACAATAACAACGTGTTCTATGTTGTTTTCCCTGAGTATTAAATCAAGATCAGTTCCAAAAAAAGCGCTGTAACGTCTTTTTTTTATAATATAGTCAGTTTTCTCATTCACTGTAAGAGAGTTATCGATTTCATCTCCTCCACTGCCAGAGATACAATTTGGTCTCATGTTAATGAGGTTTTTATCGTATTTATCTTTTCTATAACTGTGTCGCATAAAGATGACTTGAACGTTGTGTTCTTTTGATGCTTTATTTACTTTTTCTATCTTAGGTAGAACTTCTTTGTTTTGTGGGTAATAGACTAATCCATTCTCATCGGTGAAATCTTTAACCATGTCTACGATAATCAATGCTGTTTTTGCCATTCTATATTCCTCTCTCTTTTACATGTTTATATTTCATCACCGATACGAGTGATAGTACTACGACCATTGTGATATAAGGGATTACATCAAACAATCCAGCAATAGGTCCTGCAAAAAGGCCGAAATTTACTGCAAGTGCTCTTGCGAGTCCAAAGATAATGGCATAGAAGGAAGAAGAAAGTGGATTACCTCGTCCACAATAGATTGCAGCTATTGCAATAAATCCTCTACCTGCTGTCATGTCATTGGTATAAAGGGCTAGTCTTTCAAAGGCAAGATTTATTCCTGCTAATGAACAAGTTACACTTCCTAATAGTATTCCAACATATTTATAAAAGTCGGTTTTTATTCCCAAACTCTTTGCCGCATCTTCATTCTCTCCTATCACGCGAGTATATATCCCAAATTTCGTTTTATACATAAGTATCCACATACAAGCTATGAGAATAAGAGTGATATAATAGATAGTGGGGTGTCCACTAAAGAGTGGTCCAATAATAGGAATATCACTTATTAGAGGGATCTCTATTTTCATTTCACCAACATCTATGTTAGAGAGGACAAAATTCGCTGTTTTTTCCATCTTCAAGATAAATCCTGCAAAGGCAGAGACAAACATGTTGATTGCAAGACCTACAATGATGACATTTCCTTTTAAACTTACTCCCATGAAAGCAAAGATAAATCCCAATAGGAGAGATGAAAGGATGGCTATAGCTATTGCCAATGCTACATTTCCTGTTGCATAGATAATATAGACTGACATGAACGAACCCATGAGCATCATTCCTTCTAAGGCAATATTAAGAACTCCTGCTTTATATGCAAAAGCCCCTCCTATAACGCATAGAATAATTGGAATACTATGATAGACGGTATCGTAGAGGATATTTGATATGAGTAACATCTACTTTACCTCCTTTACTTTTTTAAACTTGGATAATGAGCCAAAGACCCCTTTATCTGTCAATATTTTTACAGCCAAGAAGAGGATAATCAGGGACTGAATAAGTCCAATAATTTCATTTGGGACTGTTGTATATAGGTTTATATTGTCACTTCCTGTTTTCAATACACTATAGAAGATTGCAGCAAAGAAGATCCCTACTGGTGAATGACTCCCTAATAAAGCAATGAGCATTCCATCCCAACCAATTCCTGGCACTCCTGAGAAGGAAAGGGTGTATTTGTATTGCTCACTTAACATGTAGCCACTTCCTGCAAGTCCTGCTAGTGCTCCACTAATGAGCATAAGAATGATAATTTTCTTTTTCACTCTCATTCCTACGGCTTCAGCAAAACTTGGATTTAGTCCTATGGCATCAATTTCATATCCTAATTTTGATCGTTTCATGAGAATATACATGACAGCAAAGACTGCCATCACTATAAAGGAAAACCCAGTAAGACGAGTATTACCAAATCGAGTAAACATACTATTTTGGCAGACTGTATCAGTACAGACATATCCACTTCCTTGGTTTCTAAAAGGACCGGTTGCGAGAAACTCTAATATTTTAATCATTGCATAGTTGAGCATTAAGGTAACAACGAGTTCATCAACTCGATAATAGGCTTTTAGAAAAGCAGGTAATAAAGCAAAAAGCATTCCAAAAATCATTCCTACTACCATGCAGATTATTTTTGAGGTAATGGGATCCATTCCACCGACCATTGATCCAACAACTCCTGCAAAAAATCCTCCAACTAAAAATTGTCCTTCAACACCCATGTTAAAGATGTTTGCTTTAAAGGTGACGGCGATTGCAAGTCCTGTAAGAATCATAGGAGCAGCATAGTGAAGTGTGCTAGAAAATCCTTTTACGGTAAACAGAGATTTTTTACTAATATCCAATAGGTGGTAAGGGGATTTTCTTTTATACTCAAGATTACGATGGCTCCAACTAATAAGCTAATAATGCTGGTATTATTGAGTTTAATATATGTGTAAGGTAGTGGTTTTTCTTCATATTTGTGTTGATCCTTTTTCGTTAATACCGGCCATGAGAAGTCCCACTTCTTCTGAAGAGGTTGTTTTGGGATAGACTTCACCACATATGCTTCCTTTGTACATGACTATTACTCTGTCAGAGAGGGACATGATTTCACTTAGTTCACTCGATATTAATAAAACTGCATGCCCTTCATCTCTATAATTAAGGAGTTGTTGATGTATAAATTCAATCGAACCTACATCTACACCTCTTGTTGGCTGACATGCTAATAACACATCGGGATTTTGATGTAGTTCTCTGGCAATAATTACTTTTTGAGCATTCCCTCCCGATAATTGTCCAACGTTCCCATCTACTTCAGCAACTCTAATATCATATGATTTGATGAGTGTATCTCTCTTTTCGATAATGGCTGATTTCTTATATATTCCGAGTCTATTACAGATATCTTTTTGATTGTGGTATCCTGCAATACAATTTTGAGCAATACTCATTGATTCACATAGACCTTGTGCATATCGATCTTCTGGAATAATTCCTAATCCTTCACTTCTTAAGGTATCTGGATAATGATTGGTTATTTCTTGTCCTGCTAATTTTACTTCTCCAGATGTGCTTTCCATTATTCCCGTAAGCATCTTTACAAGTTCTGTTTGTCCGTTTCCTTCTACTCCTGCAATTCCTAGTATTTCTCCTTTTTTTGACGTTTAAAAGAGACGTTTTTCACACACTCCTTTCCGTAGGTGTTAATAGTAGTTAAGGAGTCCACATCTAATAGGATTTCATCACTTTTTATACGACTTCCTTTGTTCTCGACCGAAAGAACAACATCTCTTCCTACCATCATATTAGCAAGTTCTTTTTCACTAGTGAGGCGTGTGAGGACATTTCCAGTTACTTTTCCTTGTTTGATGACTGTTACTGAATCACTTACTGCTAGGACTTCTCGTAACTTATGGGTAATCACCAATATTGTTTTTCCGGCTTCTTTTAGGCGCTTTAGACTTTCTATTAAATCATCTACTTCTTGTGGAGTAAGAACTGCTGTTGGTTCATCGAGTATAAGAATGTCTACATTCCTATAGAGCATTTTTAATATTTCTACTCGTTGTCTGCTTCCTACTGATAGATCTTTTATTTTGTCGAGAGGATTTAATGCAAGTGGTATGTTTCTATTAAGTCTTTTACTACTTGAATTTCTTTTTATTATCTATAAATGGAGTTTTTAGTCCTTTTTTTGTTGTGTGGTGGATTTCTGTTCCAAGTAGAATGTTTTCATATACACTTAAAGATGAGACTAATTTGAAATGTTGATGCACCATTCCAATGCCGTGAGCCATGGAATCAGCGGGAGATGAGAAGTGTACTTCTTCGCCGCGGATATATATGTGGCCACTTGTTGGTTTGAATACTCCGTAGAGCATGTTCATGAGTGTTGATTTTCCAGCTCCGTTTTCCCCAACGATGCACTTTATCTCTTGTTCATTTACAGATAAGGAGATGTTGGAATTCGCAGTAAAATCACCAAATTGCTTGGTGAGGTTTATTGTTTTTATTATTTCCATGCGGGTCAAAACCTTCTTTAAAGATGAGTGTTCATAGCAATTTCTATGAACACTCGTATGATATGATAAGAATGACTATTTAATGATGACGTGTGGGGTACTCATTGGATCAAAGGTCTCTCCTTCTTGAGCGTTTACTACTTTGATTTCTCCACTGGCTATTTTCTTTGATGCTTCTTCTACTTTTGCTACTATATCGTTCCAAACTGTTTGGTTTTTCACTTTTGAGGCAATGACTGATAGGTCTGTGATACCAGCTGCTCCACTTTTTAGGCTATAGGATTGTAAAAGGTCCATACTGCCAATTGTTTTGTCGATAAATGCTTTACTAATGGTGTACACTGGTACTTCAGTATTTTTAAGGACACTTGTTAATACATATCCTGGTTGTTGGTCATCTTTGTCAGCATCAACTTGAATTGCAAGTTTTCCAACTTCTTTTGCTTTAGAGGTGATTCCTTCACCAACGACTCCAGCAACTCCATATACGACGTTTGCTCCATTAGAGTAGTATGTTCCTGCGATGGTACTTCCTAGAGCTGGGTCGCCAAATCCTGCGTCATATTTTGTGTAGTAGGTATAATTACCATAGTTCTTTGCTGCATATTCAACACCTTGAACATAGCCATAAGAGAATACAGTGATTCCATTAGAGTTTGTTCCTCCAATAAATCCAAGCGCCCTGCCACCTTTATCTACTGGGGTGAAGTTATATCCTGCACCAAATAGATCTTTAGCATGTTCTATTACTTCTACTGATAACACTCCTGCTAAGAAAGATCCTTCATGTACGTCAAAGAGAACAGAAATGACGTTTTCATGTATAAAATCTCCTTGGGCGTTTGTATTCGGACTATCGTTGAATACAACAAATGTAGTATCTGGGTATTGAGAAGCGAGAGGTTGTGCTCCTCCTACTCCTTTTACGAGTGCTTCAAAGTCATATTCTAAGCTAAAAATGAGGTTATATCCGTCGTCAGCTAGTGCCTCTAGTGCAACTGGAACCCCATTAGATGGTTCAACGACTTTGTATTCTACACCAAATTCTTTTGCTATTTTTTCTGCACCAACTATTGCTGATTGGTTATAGCCGTTATCATTTGCTCCTGCTCCTGAGCATACAATTGCAATTTTTGTTGCTCCCGATTTCCCTTCTGCTTGTCCACCAGCGAATACTGGCGCAACGAGCATAAGGCCAATTACAGCTAACACTAATAATTTTTTCATGTTTTTCCCTTCCTCTTGATATGTTGAATTGTTATCGAAGCTGATTGATATAAAATTTAAATCTATCGCTACGGTAATGTGAAATAAAACACTCTATGGGGTATTCTGTTCCGTCGATAAGTCCATAGGTTGTTGCTTTAAAGAGCAGTACCGGCTGTTTTGTATCTAGGGCTAGTTGTGTTGCAACAATAGGTTCTGGGATGCTTGCTTCAACTGTACGTACTGCTTTTGTAAGGTGTACTGAATATGTTCTTTCTAATGTTTCGTATAATGAGGCTGATGAGAAGTCGATAGTCTCTAAGCCTTTGAATAGATATAGTGGAAGATTTGTAATGGTATAGTTCACTGGTATATCGTTCGCCGAGTAGACTCTTATAAGTTGAAATACTGGTGCTCCTTCTTCAATAGAGAGGTTTTTCGCTATCTCACATGTTGAAGGAATGACTTTTGCACTAATGATTTTGGTAGAAGGAATCATTCCTTGTTTGAGGATATCTTCTTTACAGCTAGTTAGTGCGAATAGGTTTTGTCTGTGCACTGCACTTTTTACATATGTCCCTTTTCCTTGCTCTTTTTGAAGAAATCCTTTTGCAACTAATTCATCTATTGCTTTTCTGATAGTAATTCTACTCACAGAAAAACTTTCTATTAATGCTCTTTCACTAGGGATCATCTCTCCTGGTTTATAAGAACCATTTTCAATATCACTAATAATGCGATTTGCTACTTGGCTATATTTTGAACTCTCAAAATGTGTCATGCTATCTCCAACAAAATAAGTATTATGTCGTCATATCGTTATAACGTCATAACCAGTTACTAGTACATAATACACCCTATCGATGAGATGTCAAGGTGTATTTTTAAGGAATTTTTAAAAAAAACCTCATTAAAAAAGTGATAATGTCCAGAGTAATGTAAAGGGACTTAGTCACAGATGTAGCTTTTCATGACAAAGTAATTTTAACCCCTGAGAAAATTATTCAATAAACTATAGAAGTAAGGAAAAGTGAAAATTAGAGAGGAATAAAAAATTAATAAGAGGTAGTTCCCATAGTCTTTAATCCAAAGAACTAACATGCCAAAAGAGATGTATGTGTTCTAAAAGAATTATGCACAGTTATTGTACGGGCTGTGGTTCCATTAACACTTCTTCGATTTGTATTGCAGGTACATCTTCTATTGTACCGTCAAATCTAAGTTTAGTTTGTCTAAACCTAATAGTGTAATACTCTCTTCTTCCATCACTGACTACATATAGACCTATTCTAGGTTCATTACTAATTAGCTTATTTTCCCATTTCATATAAGCGTAGGAACCCTCTTCATATTGTATCTGATCGGAGGAGAAAATAGTTGTTTCTATAGATTGGCCTGGGGGGATTTCTGTTATTTCGTAATCTAGATCGCTATCTGATATATCCTGCCCAAGCACAACGATTGGATGTTCCTTATTCTGATAAGTGATTGATGAATATTCCCAGAACACTTTTAGCGGTGTGTCTTTGATATTTGTAATCTGCAAAGAAATTCCTTCTAATCCCCAATCTGTGTTTCTGCCTCCAAATATTGGTTGTGCTTTTATTTTGGCAACATCTCGTCCATACTTGGAGTTGATCATAGGAACATAGGTATAATTTGTTCTAACAGGATTAGTGGCACAAGAAAGCATAATTGAGATTAAAGCAACGAGTAATATGATAATTGAAACATTTTTATTTAACATGTACAAACTCCTAATAACAGTAATGTGAAATGACATCATCAATGGGGCGAGTTAATCATTTCCCATTATTTAGCCTCTATCTTGTATACTTCATTATTATATCCACTTATATTGTAACCCCATTTTTCCTCTGTCGTAAGATTTTTAATGATAATAATGTCTCTTGATGCATTGTGCTGTTTGAGTTGTTCATTCTTTTTATCTACATCACTATTAAGGATTTCAAGTTGAGCATTATTATATTTCTCAATTTCTGCTACTTTTTGTCCATAAAGCACCATTTGATTCTTATTTTCATTAATAGCAGTAAGATGTGGGTCAGTTCTTACAAGCTCTTTCCCATTGCCTACCTCTGATAGATAGCAAAAACATATCCACCTAATGCGCCTAATGCTCCTCCAATTGCAAGTCCTGCTCCTGAATCGGCAATTGATCCAATGAGCACACCCCCAATTATTGCTCCAAAGGGGATTGAGTATCGTAAAACAAGAGGGTCAGGTCTATAAATTTCTTTTGTCTCATCAAATAAGGTAGGAATTGGGGGTCTATTCATTCGATTTGGCATATTTTCAATTGTATATTGAGGCTCATCAGGAATAATAAATTGGGGATGAATGGTGTATACGTGACCATTTTCAAATTCAAAGAAAAAGGATTCTGGTCCAATCCTCACTAATTGTCTCCCCGGTGGTATCTGTTCTTTTTTCTGACCTTCTTTAATAGTATGTCCATATCCTATGCTTAGTGTATTGTATGGCATGTAGTTTCCATCATGTAATAAGGTTATAGAACTTCCTATAAGTTCTAAACTTTGGTCAATGTGCATTTCCCTATGTATATTCACCTCTGTGCTAATTTTTTTTGTATCCATCTAATTCAAAGGAAAGTGTATAGGTCCCATAATCAAGCCTCGTATTAATTGGAGTCTTTCCTATTGGTGTACCACCTATGGAAACACGAGTAGATTCTGGGTACGTAGTGATTGAAATAGGATATGATGCTTTTTTAACATCTTTCAGGTAAAAAGTTTTCATCTTTTTCTACAGATATATCCTTTTTATCGGTTCATATTCAGCATTATCATGATTAAGAGTAATCGTATGCTTTCCTAAACTTGTATACATTGAAACACTCTTATTTTGTTGTAGGATTCCTTGAGAAACTCCATTGACTGAAATCTTTCCAGAGAATGGGGTTTGGTTATAAATCGTAATGAGATACTTATCTCTTTCTAAAGGAAGCCATATTTGATCTTCAGGAGAGATGTTCATTACACTTGAGAATGTTTTATACCGTTGATTTGAACTGATAAACTCTATTTTGTGAGAACCCGGTTTCATCCATACGGTCTTTTTACCTGATAATGAACCGACAAGCAAATTCCCATCACTATATAGTTCCCCTTGGGCATCTTCTGGTAACAAGAACGTTACTGGGAATCTTTCAACCTTAAGATTAATTTTATAAAGCTGAGATTCTTCAATATGTACTACTTGATCAAATGTTCCATATTTTAAGATAGATGGTTCATATACAATATGGTGATTGCCTACCGGAAGGAAAATCTCATTAGGGAGTTTTCCATACTTCTGATCGTCAATGGTCAATATCCCTAACTCATCTTCAGCACTTATAAAAGTTACCCTATACTCTGTCTTATTAATTATTTTCCCATCATAGAAATCGGCAAGTAAACGAATTGTATCGCCTTCTTTGAGGTTAATCTCTGTTGAAAGGAATTCATCCGACTTATTTCGATTAAAATAAAATTCAGTCACATAGGTACCAAGTGGAACAAAGCTATAGGTCGCATTTGTTGGTTTAGATTTTTCTTGTCTGCCAATAATCTTGCTTGTTGCTCCCAAAGGTCTTGATTCCAATATAATTGTCCCCGTAGTAGAAGTTGTAACACCTTTGTCAGCATTATAGTCGCTTCTAGCTTGAATTTGTGAATCTTTAAAAGAAATTTCAACAACCTTGGATTTTAACACTTGGACACTCTGTACATAGTCATTGTATCCTTCATATTGACAACGTAGTTCATAAGAACCTGGTTCTACGGGAATACTTAATCGAATTTTCCCAAACTCGTCATTCGTTGTTCCTTTGAATTCATCGTTTACAAAACTTTTACACCTTCGAATTCTGTTAAAACCTCAAGATAAACTGTTTCGGAAGCATGAATCACCATATTAGGGGAAATAAAAAAATATAATGAAAAAGAGTAAAAAGGTAAGTTTACGCATAGATTCCTCCAAACATGCTGTTCGTTGAGAAGATAACAGTAGTGTTATATTCATTGAGAACTTAATTAGTATTGGTGTAAAAAAATTTTTAATATGTTAGACATTTTATTTGTCAAGAAAAGATTAAAATTCGGTTTTCAAGAAACTAACTTGAATATGTTATATATTCACTCTTATTAAGTAAACAGAATAAGAAAGATATTGATAATAACTTCCCACATCTGGATGCTCATCTGCTAAGACATACAAGAAGCCAACAAAAGCTTGATCTCCTGAAGGCGTCCTAGCTTACATTCGACCTGAAGCACCCTTTTCTATTGCTTTGATTTCCCAATGTCCATATCGCTTACCACCTTTGCGTTCAAGCACACCCTTTTCCACCATGGAGAACATTGCTCGCTTTATGGTAGGAAGTGAAACATCAAGCTGCTGGGAAAGCTCACTTTGGTTGATGCGAGGATTGATTTTTATCAGCGAGAGAATCCTTAGTTCCAAAGTATCATCCAAAGTATCATTCTATTACATACTCATTTGTTGTATGTTTTTTTCTAAGGGATACATGATATGGTAAGCTTCATGCTTTCACCTGTTCGCCTACTTCATCATAAAAATGATTAAGCAAATTCAAGTAAGGAATGGCACCATACTTCCCTTTGAGATAATTTGTTTCAAAATTTTCCCTCTTTCTAACGTGTCCAGATTTAAATTCAGCTAAAGAGTAAAGGTGTGCTGCTTCAAATTGATCCTTCTCTACAAACCATATTTGGTCTTTGCGTAGCAACTCAGACTGTAAAAAAATGGAATTCTGAGAAGTAATTATTAGCTGAGCACCTTTTTTGTTAATAGAAAGATTGTTGAATAAAGAGAACAATTTAATCACTAAATTGGGGTGTAGTCGAGCATCAAACTCATCAACAAAAAGAGTCTTACCCATTTCAAGTGTATTAAGTATTGGTCCAGCAAGATAGAAGAATTTCTGTGTACCATGAGATTCATCTTCATCCATCGAAAACCTAGTCTTTCCAACAATTTGATTAAATTCGTCATACACATGATGAATAGTTTCACATTGAGTATATATTTTCGCCTGTTCGTTTTGAATTCGGTCTACTAAGAATTCTTTGAGTTCAGTAGGAATGTTTTCTTCAATTGATTCGGGGTTAAGAATCATGGACTTAATATCCAAAATGGAAAAATCGGCAACTTTCATAAGGTTTATGAGTTTCTGATGAAAATCATTCTGATCATTCTTCATCATAGTATGCCCCTTATACCCATCCTCTCTAATGCTTAAAACGATTGAAAGATCATGAGTGAACCAGTCAAGGACATTTGTACAAATCTCATCATTGAATTGCGCAGCAACAGATAGCATGAGAGCATTGTCTCTTACCATGTTTTCTGTTTGAAGCATATTTCCTTTTCGAAACAATTTAGAGTGGATTTCTATGTTATTATCAACAGTATCTCTATAGAAGATTGATATTCATGAGATTTTGGTTTAAAAAATAGCCACTCACTTAGCACTTTCTCTTTTGTCACTTCAAACCCATATCGATATAGTGCGTCCTTATATAGGAAAACAATTTCAAATTCGCTTGGTTGATCTTTAGTAGTTTCAGAAAGAAGAAAAGGCTGCGTTTCGATTAGCTTTCCTTGCTGACTTTCTTTGGATGATTCAAGTACGAATCGTTTAAAAAATGCAAGTGATTCAAACAATTTGGTTTTACCTGATGCATTTGCACCATACACTACAGCGGTTTTCAACACTCTTAAATTCTTTGCAGTGATGTGTTGTACATGTGTGGTTTCTTGAGTTTCTTTGTCATAGTTTGAAGCAACAAAACTTAGATGTGCAGTTTTTTTGAACACCTTATAATTTGTAACAGAATATTTTAAAATCATATTTTTTACCTTTTTGGACATAAATTCGTTTTAAAACAACTTATTTATTCATACTATACAGTATACACAATGTTTTACAACAAGTTTTTGCAAATACATGGACTATGTATGTATAGATTATCCTACTACAAACCTATTTGGTGTGCATTTTGCTTCTAAGGGATACATGATGTGTTAAGTCCAATATTTACCCCTTGTTTTATTTCCATAATGCATTATAATACATGCATTATGGAAATGAAAAAAAATATTTCATATATGGAGTTTAGAGATTTCTTTTCCCAATTTTGGATATTTCTCAATCCATCAAGTATACATATGGAATGAAAAATTTGACAGAAATAATATTCGCCGCTGGGAAAAACAAGGCAAGCTAATAAGACTTCGTCAAGGATTTTACACATTCCCATCTCTCTTAAAGCATATTGATGCCTCTTTATACTTCGCCAACAAAATATATGCTCCTTCATACATCAGCTTAGAATCAGCTTTATCCTTCTATGGAATTATTCCAGAGGGAGTGGCTCAAATCACCAGTGTAACTTCAAGAAAGACTAAAACCTTTCATAATCGTTTTGGTTCCTACATCTATAGAACTGTAAAACCTGAATTAATGTTTGGCTACTCTATAGAAAAATCTTCTCTTTCCAACAATTGGAATATGTTGCTCGCCTTTCCTGAGAAAGCCCTCCTCGATTTCTTGTATCTCAATCCACAATACAATTCACAAAAGATATGAAAGAACTTCGATTTGATATCGACTTCATGCAAGAAGAACTTAATATTGATCGATTTGATGAATACCTTATGAGATTTAATTCAAAGAGACTAGAAATGAGAGTCTTACAGCTAAAAGGAGCATATCTGTGATTAATGTTGATACAATTAAGAATTTTTTCCCACCAAATATGAAAAATGAGATTCGTTTTCAGAGCCTAATGCTTAAAGAATATATTCAATGTCAAATACTAGAATATCTTTCACATTCAACATACATCACAAAACTTTCATTCATTGGTGGAACACATCTTAGACTCATCAAGCATATCGATAGATTCTCAGATAATCTAGATTTTGATTGCAAACATATTTCAAAGGAGGAATTCATCTCAATGACCGATGGAGTCCTCAGATATCTCACTAATTTAGGGTATGTTGTCGAACCGAAAGAGAAAGAAGATGATCAACTTAATGCATATAGAAGAAGCATCTATTTCCCACAGTTATTGTTTTCTCTTCAGTTGAGTGGATATAGGAATGCTAGATTTCTCATAAAAATTGAGATGCAAGATCAACAAATTCTCTATAAAACAGTTCCTGCATTTGTACAAAGCTGTGGATTCTATTTCCCAGTACCATCTCCCCCAGATGATGTATTGTGTTCTATGAAACTATCAGCTGTGTTACAACGAAGCAAGGGAAGGGACTTCTACGATGCAATGTTCCTATTAAGCCAAACCAAGCCTAACTATGAATTTCTCACACATAAGCATGGGATTCACAATGAGAAGGAATTAAAGAGTGCTATAGCGTTACGTTTAGAAGATATCGATCTCACAAATAAACAAAAAGACGTACAACACCTTCTTTTCAATAGCGAGAGAAGCGACATGATAACAACTTTTCCTTCATTTATGAGAAACTTGGATCTCTCTTCAACCTACAATTCCTAATAAACGAATATATTGGTTATACAACTGATTAACTGTAATAAAAGCAAGAACCGAATGTATCAATGTGCTAATATAACTAAGCACTTAGAAAATCGGTATTCCACTCACATGGCCTTTATCTCTGTAGCGGGTGGTGAGCTCATGTGCTTTTTCTATTATTTGTGGAGAAACAGCAGGGTCTTGGAGATTATTAAGTGCAGTATTGAGCTTATGGATTGTATTAATGCTCACAAACTGCGCTGGTTATCATGGAATCGGAAATTCAAAATAGAATTGCAAAACGAGTCTAATCATCTACTCCTAAACCCAATTCCTCTCTAAATTCATGAAATTGACGATAAAGCGATCCCATTCTGGATTTTCGCATACAATCATTTTTAATAAAGTATTTCGATCAACCCGTTTATTTGTTAATAATCCTCCGGCCAAAGCTTGAATTCCAATAAAACCCATGTGCTTTTCCTTTAATGAATCAAACAGTACCATCCTTTCTCATGTTTGCGATATATAGTTCCTCATAGCACAGCTTTCAACCCTACTAAGAGGCATTGAAATGTCTATCAACTTTCATTTGGCTTTAAGATGGCAAGAGGTTCCCATGTGATAAATGGGGATACTCTACGTTTATAGCGACCGATATCTTTATAGTATATTACGTCAAACACATCTTGATCCTTTCTAAAAGACTGGTTTGCCCTGTGCAACGAGGTGTGCTCTGGAATGATTCCAATATTATCCTGAGCGAGTAGCCGTTTCCTGATATTCTCGGGATGAATAATTGAGATGGGAAGTTTAGCTTCGTGAATGGCAATAAACATTTTTAGAGTTTCAGCCATTCGTCCCAACGACTCTCCACTTAGCTCAATAATATAGCCTTCCTTTGAGCTATAAGAGGGTCTGTACACAGCAAGATTAATGTGTGTAGTGTTTCCTCCACGCTTAATTTCCCAAGGGTGACCACCTGTGTGGCGTAATGGGTGGGTATGATCAATCCAAGCAGCGAACTGTTCACTTGAATCGGCATCTATGTTAAGTAATCCATCATCACGTCCATCTGCAAATAAGCAATACATCTCTCTACCAGAGAGATGTTCATCTACTATTTCATCTTCACATCGAGCGGCTATATAGGCGATCTTACAATAATCAAAATATATATTGGCTGTGAGTGAATCCTGTTCGGTATTCTCTCTTTTCCAAAAATAGCCCTCTTCGATGAGTGATATCATTTTCTGACTCTTATGTTGCCCAAGATCATTATCAAGGCGGTAAGATGAAGGAAATGAAGCTCGTATGAGGGAATGCGGTACTATTCCTTGGCGTAGTTCTACAGGAAATTCCAACTGAACACGTTTGTTAGTCTTAATCCAATCTTTACGAACCAGTTTTAACCAATCACTAGCAGAACTAATGAGCTCTTTCCACAAGGTTACAAGATGCCAAGATGAATGATGTATAAAGTTGATATTGTTTGGTTTTTCAAATTCTAATCCTTCTTCTTTGCCACTAATATCGATAAAGAAATACTTCTCATAATATTTTATAATTCTGAGGTGATGCCACTTATTATCCTGGCTAAAAAACAATACATTCCAAATGTGATCTAGAGAACTGATTGTATATTGAAATGTTTGGATTTCATCTACAAAAGAGGAAAGAAGCTGTTCTAATTCAAGATCTTCCACCATGATTATTCCTCCCTTTATGATAGCAGTGTTATTTATAAGATGTTTTCACCTTCCACCTTTTATCCTTACCTGTCAATGATTTTCTTTAAGGTCTATAGAAGGACTACTCTTATTGCAAGTGGCTCTTCATCTGTTGTATGAGATAATAGGAATACGACCTTTATATGAGTTAAGATATTTTTTAGTTGAATATCGACAAAAAGGAGCTATTCACTTACTATCCTCTGTTTGCAGATGATAGCAAGTGAATAACTTTGAGGTTCTTCTTCGTTTCTTAGAAACATGAAAATATAATAGTAGAACGTTCAATTCAAACTATGTATTCCCTTCTTTTCACCAAAAACATGACTCTCTAAAATGGGATAGAGACCGCAGGAAGTTGGACGTTTAATGGAAAATGGCGAGCATCAATCATGCTACTTGGTGTCGCCTTTTAACTTTGCAAGATCTTCTTCTGAAAGAAACGTATGAGCCTCTTCAGCAAGTCTCGTACGCATACTGTAATCATCAGCTGCAAGTATTTGCTTGAGAATATTGATGATAAAATCTGAATCAGAGCATCTTTTAGCAAACTCAGCAAACTTCTCATATCCATTGTGTGTGAATATTAGCTCAAATTCATAGTCGAGTTCAGTTGTTGACTCGAGAGCCCACGAGTCAGTCTCATAAAATAAGGCCATTAGCTTCAACCCTTGTTTTGGTTCTAATGTTAATGGATCTAACATTTCTAGTGATCGGGTGAGTATATCTAAAATTCTCTCTCCAGAAAGAATACTGCGGCGTGATTGATGGGTGATTAAGTGCATATTTTCTTTGAACAAAGCAATTTTCTCACTTGTTGTGGAAGCTAAGGATCTTACCAACATGTCAGCAGATGGGGACTCAATAGCCAATGTCATGAGAGCATCAACCAATTTACTAGGTTCAAGGCCAATTAAGATGTTTTGAATTCGATTATATTCTTCAATCGTTTCCATAAATTACACTCCTACCTTCTCGTTTTTATGAGATATCTAGCTGTTTAAGGCTGTTTGCTTTTTTTCTTGTTTTCGTTTGGCTTTATCTTGTCGTTCTTCCCACATGGATTGTAGCCATATATTCACTGGTAGTTTCCACGCTTGTTGTTTGCTTGGGATGTTTTTTATAAGACTCTTTGGATTAAGCCCCATTTCCTTTGCGATACATATATCTTGTTCACTCAACTTGCATCGTTTCTTAGCTTCATCCCACAGTTGCTTATTATGTGCCATCTCTCCTCCAAGTGTTTCAAGCCCGTTATACTATCAACAAAGAACGAGGAATTTCAAGATGGCATGCTATTCTAATTGCCATTCAAGATTCACTTTTTTCACTCTTTATCTCTTTCATGACATGCCCGCTCTGTCTTTGTTCAATAATCTTTCTCTTTTGCTTCTTGCACGTATTCATTTAGAGTTATTTTGTTTAAAATAGTAGATGTCCTTTTACACACAAAGTCTCTTTGCTATCATTATTCTCATCCTTTCACTCACTTCATATTGCTTTGCCAAGTGTGACCAAGAATATAGTGCTGAGCGAGTTTGATCAATAATATTGGTAATACGAACCTTTGAAATCTTTGCTTCAAGACCTAGTTTAATGAGATGCTCTTGTGTAGGATGTTTCCCTTCTCCCATTACCATGGTGCTTTGTTCTCCACCAGGGCCAGAAGAAAAAGTGAGATCATAGGCAGGAGATAACTTCCACTGACCTTGTTCATCCATTAAAAAGCTGAAGTTTTTTGAATGGTCATCACGGTTATGGGCCAATACGTTGAATACAGCAAGACGATACATCTTTTCAACTTCACGAATATCACGGGTCAACATGAAGGTAAGATTCAGTAAGTCTTGATAATCAAGTGAAGGGAATCGAAAATCTGCATGTAGTAATCCACATGCACTGTGAAGATGAAATCGTTTGCCCATATTAATGTCAAAGCGCTTGGTGGCAAAATATCCAGATCCTTTTTTGGCTGGAAATAGATGTACATCGGACATATTAATACCAGCATCTTTGGCCATCAAGGCATATACGTACTCAATGGAACCAGCATCTTCTCCATCAAGACTATTGGGGAATTTCACCAACCAAGGTTCAAATCCTTTCTCAAGATTGCATCCTCCTTGGATAATGCGTTCACGTTTTGGGTACACGCCAATTAATGCTTTAGGTCTTGCTCCAGAGGAAGAACCACTCAAAGTTAAAAGTTCTTCAAAGACATCGACAGAAGCTCCCTCTAACACGTTTTGTACTTGAGAGGCAACTGTATCAAGATAAATATGTCTATGCCCAGGAGCGAGGGTAATCTCTGGTTCATATACCAGAGCGCCAAGAGAGTGAGTCCCTACATAAGATAATCTATCTAAAGGGGAAACTTGTGAAGGTAATACTCCCATCGATTGTGCATAACGATCCAACAAGAGTCGTCCCCATCCATCAGGAATGCTGTCATTACATACTCCAGGTAAACCCTCAAACAATCTACTATCAAAAGTAGTAACTCCGGGTTTCAAAGGGAGCGTAAATGGAGAGATTTCGAGACCTTGATCAATGAACTCAGGTTCATAGGAAAAGTAGATGAGACGATTGTTCAAAGCTAAGCGACCAACAGGAGTACTTCCCTTTCCAAAATCAAGTCCTACATTGAGGACTTGTACCCTCTTCATGTTCGTCTCCCTCTTTTTCGCTTAGGTTGAGTATTATGAGCAATCACTTCATCAATAGAAGAATAGGGTGCTAGTGACACTTCAGTGGCTTTAACTACCGAATCCAACATTCCTAGTACCATGAGAATTTCAAGAAGGATTCCAAGGAAATTACTCCCTTTTGTTCACCTTTGCGTAATGTTGATATAGGGACTCCAGATCGTTCAGCAAGCCCCTCTTGAGTAAGGTTTAGATGCAGTCGACCTTCTTTAATATTTCTTGCTATAATTCGCTGGGCTTTAGATGGTGTCATAAATGATACCAATGTATTACTTAATTCCATTTTTTATCCTTAACTACTATTATAGTAGTAATTATTGTAAAAAGCAATCTGCTTCCCTTCTCATGGATAGGACTCTTCGTTGTGTTAATATAATAGATTAGGACTGCTTTAGTTTCTATATCCTGATAATAGCTTGAATCCTATAGAGATGATATTTTTGAGGAGAAGTAGAATATGAGAAAACCAAAGTCTTAATAAATGTGTTCTTATGCATGTTAGTTAACTGATTATACCTATTGTAAAGCTTCTTTTGAGAAAGAATCATGAGGCTGTAATATTATTCTTCTGATCAATTTTCAGGTATTGAGAATCATCTTTCTTAAACAACCACGTCTATTTATAGAGGTTTTGGGTATTTTTGTAATTTTGGTTTCGCTTGGTACCAATCTTGATATTGACTGCCTCCAGACTCTGCCCACATTCCAAAATAGTTATATCCATCTGTGATAGTTTTTCTTTCTAGAGGGTATTCCCATTCTCCTGGAATGTGTATTGCCCAAGGAAGATTTTTCGCAGATCTATAATAGCGTCCTCTATTAACATCAGTGGTATCTTGCTCTGTATTGAAAAAATTTGGATTTGCAAGTGGTGTGGGTGGGAAGTTGGTAAGATGTACTTCCCTGTGTGATTTTTCAGGCTTTGTATCACTCTCGGCATTATCGATAAGGATAAACACATCGTAGGGAACAGAGCCAAGGAGTTTTCTAGAGACAGGGGCAGAAAATGTTATCGAAAATTCAACGGATTGTGGTTCAAGTTCAAGATTATCTCCTGTATTGAAGGGATTGGGTTTTGAGTCATACTTCATAACATCATTTTGAGTTTGAAGATGAGAATCTGGGAACCAATCTGTGAGTCATCTATTTCGTTATATGATTTAACTATGGGGTTGTTTTTCTGTAGAGTTTGAGTAAGTGTAATCAGAGATCTCATACTCATCTTTATTAAGGGGAAGAGATAACGCTAGACCATTAGGATATCCAGCTCCACTTGCAACTAACTCATAGGAGAGATTAACACTGACGATTTCATTGGATGCATTGCCGTCTATATCGTAAGTATAACTGATGACCAAGTCATTGAAATCATAATCACCTTTCTTTGGCCAAAGGTCTTCAAAGGCGAGAGTCCCCATGAGAGTTTCTGTAGTTGTCCTTGCAGCATCATGTGGATATGCATCTATTGAATCAAGAACTCCATCTCCATCACTATCATTGTCAACATCGCTCTTTATGCTAGGAATATTAATGAGATTTTTAACTGAATTAACATCATCTACTACCACAGCAAAGACAACATCATTGAAATTATAGCTATAAGAGGTGTGTTTGTTGTCTTCCATACCAATGAGGAAGATTTGCTCTCTTTCATGATATATGATAGCAGAGTGCTTTTTATCGTCATTTTCGGACTCTGGATTAAGAGCATACTCAGAATAATATAGCCCTTGATACCCTTCTTCTCTGACCTTACCGATTGGGTTGTTTCCTGTTCCAGAAAACCAGCCATTAGAAATAATGACAAATCCTATCGAGGTCCCACCTTTAATATTTCCCATGTAGACGGAATCACCACTTTGTAAAGCTCCTTTGTTTCCCTTTTGATACGATGCATTAGGAAATACAATCGTGATATCTTCTTGTGGAATGTCTGAAGGAGGCCCTTCATTTGTATTATAGGTGTAATATCCAAAAGTATTGCTAAAACCTGCATTCTCGTGAATGAAAGTCAACCAAACATCTGCATCTTCTTCAATCTCTAAGGTGCCAACTTCAAGAGAATCAAGAAAGTCTTGATCGCTTCTCTTTTCCCTGTTGTAAGCAAAGACTGAGTTGTTGATATCTTTTAATAACGCATCTTCTATCGTGAGGTTAACTGTTGATGCAGGTTTGCCATTATTCAAATAAGTATCGTTGATAAACCACCAATAGTCATCGCTTTGTTTAATTCGATCATTCAATTCTCTCTTAGGGAGAGTCTTAAAGGTAGCCTCTCCTCTACTAATATATCTTGAATAGACAGCTTTGCTCGTACTAGTAGGTTTAGGCTCTCGAATCTCGTATGGTAGACCAATGTACCCAGGCTTCATAACAAGGTATGGAAAACCTATGGGAAAAGAGACATCAAGCTCCAATGTTCCTTCACTGTCGGTAATCCCATATCCGACTAAAAGATCTTCAATGGTTTGATTCTCTTCAGCCTCTGCATACACAGAAGCATACAAACTTACTGGGATGGAGGGAAAGTTTGAGCCGAATTCGTAACTAACAAATAGATCCTCTGTTGTTCTATAATTGAAAGAATCCGAGATATTCAATGTATGTATTGTTTTGAACACAACAGGGGATTCCTTACAACCAGAAAGAAGGGTGATAATAGTAATAAGTATAACCATGTATGATAATCTTAGTTGCTTGTTCATATGCCCCTCCCCCACCTCTTATAATGTTGTGAAGTATAGAAGACAATGATACATAAAGTAAAGATTAACTACTGATTTACATTGCTTTGTTGGAACAAATATACAAAGATTCAAGGGTAAGTTCTAAGATAATCAGAGAGTGGGTATTATCATGTATGAGAGGTGAAGTGAGTTCTTGAGAATAGTGATGAGGCACTTTTCTTAATAGATGAGATGAAGATAGATATGTTTGATGTAATAAGAAGAAATAAAAAGGTGGAGCTCAGTATACTTCTCGTATTTTTCGCTCCACCTTATGTTTTTTTCCTAATTATGTAATTGTTAGTGAACTATCACAATAGATCCTTGATGGCAGCTGCTGCTATTTCTCCGGCTTTAAGATATCCCCTACCATCTTGCTTTGCTTCTTTAATCAAAGTACGTGCTGTATAACTCAGTGCATTCATAATCGCACTGTTGATGTTTGATTGTTTGACTGCTTCAGCCACAGATGGTCCAAGTATAAAATAGGTATCGCTAGGTGTGTGGTGTACCACTTCTATTGCATAGAAAAGTTCTCTTCCACTTTCGTTATTGGCAAATGTGTTGAAGTCATTATACCTACTTGTAAAGTAGGAGATCCACTGAGTTTGGTCTGCTGGATTACTCACTTCAGCCGGTATAGGAATGCTTTCATAATCCCAACGCAAGGTACTGATTGCTGAATCGGTGGTCACATCATCTACTTTACTGGTAACAAATCGAAGGTTTTTCTTTCCTGCTCCTTCTAGATTAAGCTCTCGTAGTCCTTCAGCCTTCACATATGTAAAGGTGTATTCATAAGGACCTTCAACCTCTTTCACTCTCTCGTCAACAACAGCAGTAATGCCCCCTTTGATGCTGAATAGTCGATAGGAGATATAGGTGTTGTATTGGTATCCTAGAGTCTTTGTTATTGCGGGAAATAGTGGTGATTCAGATGGAATTCTTGTGGGAGTCTCTTTGTTAATCTCTTCAAATCCTTGATCTGCATAAACTTCTAACACGTAATCCCAGCCTTCACCCATTGCTGCCATGATGGCAATATCTAATGGACCTACCATGGAATCTTTTCCAGGAGTAAAATCCTGATCCTGTAATACTTTGACGAATCGATTTTTTGAGAAGGTGTTACTCACATCTTCTATTACTTTATCTGATAATCCTTCAACATTTGAACCATGAGCGACTATTGCTATTGTAACAGTAGCATCTTCAATGACTTCTTTGATTATGCTATCTATGTTATCAATAGCAGGATTTCGTCCTCGGGCTGTTTCATAGGCAACAACGGCTTGTTTCAAACTTTCTCGGTCTTGATTCTCTCTAAGACTTTGAGCATATGAGAACCAAAGGTCCCCAGATAACAATCGTGCTTCTTGCACTTTTTCTGAGAAATCTTCAATAGCGAGTCCTTTCTGTCCAGAAGATGCGGCAACCTCGTGTAATTCTTGCAGGTGTGAATAGGCTTTAAAGACACGATCAACTGATTGACGCTCCATATTCCCTTCATTGTCAGCAACTTGGCTCTTATAGTATGAAGTGCCTTCACTGAAGACTTTAGGAAAGAGCTGTGCGGCTTCAACGAACTCAGGATTGAGGGTGAGTGTTTGAGAAAGATATTGCAAAGATGCAACATACTCTTGTTTCTCGTAAGCGGACAACCCACTTCTGTAATCACTTCCTCCCTTAGTAAATAATGTACCACATGAAATACATGCCATACAAATTACGATGACTAAGAGACCTGACAATATTGTTTTTTTCATTATAACCCTCCTCTTCGAATAATGATAATTTATGTATTACACCAGTAACATCAATTCTTTGTGTTTCTTGATGTATTGTAGATCAAACGTGCTCTTATCAATGTAGGCGAACCTTTATCTTTTTATGTTATATCAATAACCTAGTAATTGTTTTTTTCAAACCATGTCATAATAAGAGGAAAGAGTACTGATGAGGCTAAGGCACCAAGGATACTCAGATTAAAGGGGAAGACATGAACTGATCGAATATCATAATAAAGGGTATGAATATCAATAAAGTTGTGGGTCTCATCAGATGCTAATTCATTAGAGAAAATATAATTATTAGAAAGATGTGTCAATTTAGCACCTAAGGTCTTCAAAATTCGCTTGCGTTCCTTTGTTGCTTTCTTAAATACTGAGTAATTGGGCAGGACAAAGGAGAGTAATAAGAAAAACGTGTATACTCCAATAACCATATATACGGCTATCGCACCTTGTGTTCCTATTATTCTTGCTGAACTAATCAATAAAGGAATAGCAAGCCCTCCCATTGAAAACATTATTGTTGCCCTGATAGTGATATACCCAAAAATTGAAAAGCCTCCCATTCCATCTGGATTATAGGGATCCAATTTAAACTTTTCAATTTTCATAAACCAGTTAATAAGTAACATTTCCATGGTAATTCCCATAAATCCTAAGGCTGTGATGAATTCGATGTATGCAACTATTAGAAGAAATAGAAGATGAAAAGGATCAAAAAATCCTGTGAAACCTAGATGTTGTATGACTTTCTTGCATACAAGAGCATATGCTGTATTGAGTACTAATAACCAGAAAATAAAGACTGGAAAAGATTGGATACAAAACTGATGGATCGGAGCTTCAATCTCTGGAGTTTTTTTTTAATACCTTCTTTACTTTTATAATAAACCTAGGAAGTACCAATCGAATTGCATACCAAATAAGAATTGTATATACCCAGCAACTACTCAAAGCAAGAAGTAAAAAGATCTTCTCATAAGACATCATCTCACTTGGTCTAAAATGATGTACAAGCAAGGCAAATATATAGAGGGGGATTCCAAATTCCAAAAAGATAATTAGAGAGATTCTTCTCATATTGGATTTTTCTGTTGTGTAATAAATTCAATGAAATCACATGTTTTGAACAATAATCTTCCTATTATTGACGTCATTTCTTTATCCTCTATTTCCTTGCGATGATCCTGTAATAGCCATGAATCCCTAATTCTACAGTTAGTGGCATAAAAAGACCTGCAATTGCATTTTTCAATAAATCAAAGGGTAATATGTTTCTTAATAGCTTAGCTCGTGGGATCTTATTAAAATAATGTAATGCATAATTTTGTAATTGAAGAAGATTTGGCATAAAGTTATTGGAAAAGTCTTCAACAGCAATGTCTTGAAATCCAACTTTTTTTTAGAGTTTCTACAAAATGTTCGGTTGTGTTGCCACTTCCAACCGACATGGACCTTTCGACAAGGAGAGTCATGGTTTGTAATTCTTTCTCCAATGTATTGGGATCAATTTTTTGAAAGCCATCATAGATAATTAATTTCCCGTTCTCCTTTAACAAACGATACGCTTCACTAAGTGCTTTTTCCAGATGATATGCATGACATACACTTTCAATTGAAAATAATAGATCATATGAATTGCTCTCTAAGTGTGTATCTTCAAAGTCATCTTCATAAAAATGAACATTGTCTACTAATCTTGAATGCTTTTTGCTCTCTCTTATATGTATTGGAGTAAGGTCGATACTGGTGAATGTTACATGGGGGTTTCTTTTTGCTAGGTAGATAGAATTATACCCATTGCCACTTCCAAATTCGAGGATATTCTTTTTGCCATCTTCTTTTATGATTTGTTCAACAAAGGCGGGTTGTTTTACATAATCATCTTTTGAAAATGTTCCATCTGTTGATAAGGCCATATGAACAGCTCCCTGACGGGAGTGAAGAAACTTATAGGCTATATGACTTGCTCTATAATACTTGATGGTATCTTTCTTATTATGTGCACTAGAAAGGATCCTTTCTAAGCCAAAGATGTTGTCGATCAACGAAAGATATGAGGGGATATCTTTTTCAAGAACGCTGTGTTTAATTGTTGTGGTAGTATTTTTCACGACAATCCTTCTTACTTCTACATACTTAAGAACAGAGCATACACAAAACAATCTCCCCTATTCACTTTTTAATATACTTATCACGATGATTTATTAAGCGAATATAGGTTCTATGTACTCTTTTCTTTCACATTTTCCTCTCTCTCTTTCTCCAGGTCAACGCTTTTCTAGTTATTTGCTATCCTAAAGAAGGTTCTTCATGTTCTCAATTCTCTTGTTTGCTTACATAGATATTTCTTCTTAGGACGAAGAACCCACATAGTTGGTAACTGAAGAGCAATATTATACTTTAGGATTGCCATTGTGATAGATTAGAAGTAATGTTTTACTATAAGAAAAGGGGTTATATATGAATATTGGTATTATTGGTGCTGGCGGTATTGCCAGAAAAATGGCTGAAACTATTAACGGTATGCAAGAGGCTACTGTGTATGCGATTGCTTCAAGAACAAAGGAAAAGGCAGTTGCTTTTGCTAATGATTTTGGTATCTCAAAGGCATATGGATCTTATGAAGAGATGGTCCAAGACCCTAAGGTCGATCTAGTCTATGTTGCGACTCCTCACTCCCATCACTATGAACATATGAAATTAGCTCTTGAACATGATAAGCCAATTTTATGTGAAAAACCTTTCACTGTTAATGCAAAAGAAGCTAGAGAAATTCTAGATTTAGCAAAAACACGTAATGTAATGGTTGCACAAGCTATGTGGACACGCTACTTACCTATGAGGACCATGTTGAATGACGTATTGGCAACGGGGATTATTGGTGAAGTAAAATCATTAACAGCCAATCTTGGATACGTAATTAACCATATTCCTAGAATGGCATTACCTGAACTTGCTGGTGGAGCCTTACTCGATGTTGGTGTATATACGATCAATTTTGCATTGATGGTGTTAGGTGAAGAGATTGAGAAAATTGATTCTTCTGTAATATTCACTACAACAGGGGTAGATGCTCAAAACAGTATTACACTCACCTATCCTAACAATGTGATGGCTATGCTCCATTCAACTCAGATGGCGAAAACAGATAGACGAGGGATGATCTTTGGGACTAAAGGGTTCATAGAAGTACAGAATATTAATAATCCAGAAGCTATTCGTGTGTATAATGTGGACAACAAGCTCATCAAAGAGATTGAACAGCCTTCTCAGATTACTGGGTTTGAGTATCAAGTAAAAGCGAGTATTGCTGCAATCAATGCAAAAAGTGTTGAGTGTCCAGAGCATCCTCATAAGGAAATCTTACGAATTATGGACATTATGGACACACTAAGAGCACAATGGGGATTAGTCTATCCTTTTGAATAGGTGCTAGAGAGTAAGAGAATTCTGAAAATAATTCTTTCCAATTGAAATTAAAACAATTGCACTCATGCTGTGTATTGGAAAGAATTATTTGATTCTAAAGAGATTCTACTTCCTCTCGAAGGCTATCATACCAAAACTGGTTTCCTGCATCTGTAAAATGGATGCCGTCTATGCTGTACTCTGACTTGAGCGTACCGTCTGGATTATTCATTCCTGCAGCCACGTCTATGAGTATCAAAGTAGGACTTTCTTCTAATTCCCTAATAATTTCATTTGCAACAGCTATCTTGTTGGTCATGTTTCTCACCCAAGAGGCATTAAAATCAGAATTTACGGTAGTAACTCCTGCGATGGTATTCACATAGACAGTGATACCTAGGTCTTCAAGACCTTCAAGAAGTGTATGAAAACTATTTCTAAATCTAGTTTCAGAGAATTCGTCTCTACTACAGTTGTTTACTCCAATAGCAAGAAAACAGTATTTCACATCAAGAGCTTCAAGGAGAGCGAGTCTTTGAATAGTGCCCTCAACGATATCTCCACCAATTCCAAGATTAACCACATCACTAGCTGGATACGCCTCTTGCCAGTTGGCTAAAGCAACTCTTGAGTCTCCATAGAATGCAATATCTACTGAGTATGGTTCTAGTGTCTGTGCCCACATGTCGATTACATGGTCATTAAAGATGTCCGGTTGTGCGCAACTAGATAAAGATATGAGGAGAATGACAATCACCAAAAGAAGAATGTTCTTATTCATATCCCATATCATAGTGTACTACCATTGTTTTGACAATTGAAACGGCATTTTTGACAAACTTTGATTATCACCATTAATCAAACGGTGGCAGCTCTTTACACTGAATTATAGAACAATATTCAACCTTACAAAAGAAAAATAGTAATCAGTCTCTTAACTGTCGTCATTGGAACACATATATCATAAAAAGACTACTTAATTCACTGTTACAAGATAATCAAAAGAACTTTGATAGTAATCAACATTCTTTGCCAAACTAGAGTCCCAAATTTCTACAATTATATACCATGATGTAACGCTTCCTCTTCGTAGGTCTCTATAATTGTTTCCATTATCAAAGTATCCTAGCCATCCACCTCTTTTGATATTTCTTGAATTCGGAGAGAGCACTGAGCTTGCATAATACCAAGGGCTCATGTACGCTTGCCCAGGATAATCTGGTGAGAGGTATTCTTTTGGAATAATCCAAACCCTATAGCCGTCATTCGGGCTTAATATATGGCTTGGAAGATTGAGATCTACCAGAAATGTAAATCCATCTGATTCAATATTAGCAGGTATTGGGTTTGCTGTATGTACGACAATTCCACCTTCTAGATCCTCAAATATTGATTGCTTCTGGAAAAGTAGGTCACAGCTGAAAAGTATAAAAAGCACACCGACAAGTAACACGAATATGATGCATCGCCTTATTGCATGAATCATGAAAACCTCCTTGTATGTAAGCTTTAATAGCTCCTTTTATTGTTAGAGACATCATCATCTCTTTCACACTAATAAACAAAGGTGGTGGCAAGTTTTTTTTGAAGTTAAGCAGGTGTTACTTGATAGCATTCGAATACCTAGAAAGAAATAAAAGGCTATGGAACATTGCCCTGTTATACATCTAACTTGATATAAAAGCATTCCTCAATATTAAAACCAATTAATTTAATTGAAGGACTCTTCTTCATATGAAGGATCTCTTATTCATTAAGTCAATCATAGCATAAAGTTATCTCTTTTGGTAATACATATTTTTCTAAACTATTATTTACAGAATGTGTGTTTGTTACATCTTTTTCATTACAATAAGAGAATGAGAGCTTATTCTCTTCCATAAAAATTCATTATCGCAACCTGTGTTACTGTAACCTTGGTTACAATAGACAAAAAAAAGAATCCTTTACAGGGATTTCATCTGGTAAGTAATAATGTTCACCTATGGGCAAGATTTCATCTAGATTCATACACTTGATGAGCAGAATGTGTCATCTACCATGTTATGTGTATCACGAGGAATTCTGATTATTACCTTAATAGTAATACTTTCTATGTGGTATTTCTTGGTACAAAACATCGGTTTTACATAATAGAACAATAAGTAGAGGATGTTTTATAAAAGATGACATATTGTACCAGGGAGCTGTAAACACATCGGGTATGGTGGGACCACAGAATATCCTAAGTATCATAACAAGAAGCTTACTAGATTAAATAATGATCCGATTACGTCTACAGATCACATTAAAACGACTCGAAAACCGATGGTATAGAGGAAAATCTCATTTCTTTGTTATAACTTGAACGTGGGAAAAGTATCTGGCCTCTATATTTTCTGATATATAACAATCCCCACACGTTCGATGTGGTCACGCAAATCAGCGTTGTCGATCTGATTCCATGAAGAGATATCGAAAGAGTAAGGAAGGAGAAGTTCATCGAGATCTTCCTCAATCCTCCCAATCAAAGAATCAAGAATAGCCTCACCTTTGATGGTGATATCAATATCCGAACCGGCATGAAAGGTTTTCTTGGCTCTTGAACCATACAGGATTACGGCTTCTATCGCTCCATATGATTGGAATACAGCATTCAGTTGCCGTAGAGTTTCAGGCGTTAGGCCAATATTCAATGCATCATGTTTTGTTTTCATAGGCAAGGTCTCTAAAAGTTTTCTGAAGCTCTTTGAATGCTTGGATATAGGAATTGATAACACGAGTGACAATGGCATTGGCGACTTCTAGATTGTAGGTATGGCTGCTATGGTTACGATCCCTGATCATCTCCATCCAGATTTCTCCATTTCGAATTAATCCCACAGCAAAAGCTTCACGTACAGTATCTTTTGAACCGTATAATTGTTGTGTTCCCTGATCTTTAAGATAATCCCAAGTACATTCCAGCTCAGCTCATGGGTATTCTTGAAGGATTGAATTATCCCTTGCTGTTCCAATGCACTAAGGGGTCTTTGGTTTGCCAAATCGACGGCAGATTCCAACTGAGAAAGAGCTCGAGAGAAATTTGATAGACGCTGAATTCAGCGGATATCTAGGTTCGTTTCCATATAATTTGATACTCCTGAATGTAAGAATGGCATAAAAATGGGTTTCACTCAATTCCAATAAAAATTTATTATTAATTTTACCAAAATGAGTTTAACTATTTTTCAAGGTTAACATAAGTACATAGGATATGAGCCTCTCTCATAGCAGTAGCGGCTTTATGAAAAGGGACAATGTCTCTGTTGTCTGAATGTAGTCGATAATATAATTTAGGGAAGGTACTTTGCCATCTTCTCTTCGATATCTTCTAATGAAAGCCCTGTATATTTGACTCTATACCCTGGTTAACGTGTAAGGAGCCTTATTGACTTCACCTTTAACTTCTCTAGACTAATCTTATCTTTGTTAAGTGTAATCTCCGCTATCTCTATAGTCTTATTAAGATTATCAACTGCAATTAGATTAATTTCATTCTGATTTCCCTTCTCCCAATAAGTACCGACAGTGGAATAATCAGGAGACTGAGAAAAAATGTCAATAAACAGCCTCCCAAGTGTAACACCTGAAAAACTTGAAAAATTACGTGTTACTATTTTTCTCACGTACAAAAATCGCTCGTTTTCAATTTGTGAGATATTCTTGTAGATAAGCCCGAACCAAAATCGGAAAAAATGATCTTTAATCTGGTATTTCTGATTTCGACTATCCTTCTTAGCTACAACAGGCCTAACTTTCCTAACGATATCATATTCATCCTCAAGCCGTTTAAGGTGCCCACCAATACTCATATTGAGTATTGACTCTATTTCTGTTCGTGATGTTTTCCCGAAGCTATCAGTTCTAGAATTGAAAAGTAGATTCCATACTCTTTCCCAAATTCCTGAATAAGAAGATTTTTCCCTCCTCGATAAAAAAGGAATCTTTACTGAAGATATAATCAAACATTGCTTCCTCTGTAACACACTTATTTTCAAGAAGAATTTCCAAATAACGAGGCACTCCTCCTGTGACGAGATAGAAAAAGAAAAGATTTCCCACACTATTGGCATGATATTCACTGAGAACTTCTTTGATGGTGTAGACATCAAAGGGTTTGAGATACAAAATTCTATCAGCTCTACCGTATAAGGGTTCTTTCTCTTTCTGGAATATGTTAATCATCATTGAATAGATTGAACCAATGAAAAGTATATGTACTTGCGTTTTAAACTTATAGGTATCCCATATATGTTGAATCTCTGAAAAAACACTTGGGTTAATCTGAGAAAACTCTGAAACTCATCAATAATAAGGACAAAGGGTTTCTTCATACCCCATTTCATGAAAAGCTCGAAGATTTCAACAAAATGTTCGATGACCCCAATATATCGTTCACCAGTTAATTCTTCATAGAGAGGGAGAAATTCTTCACACAGAAGCTTCTCTGTTTTTTTGCTAGTGAACAAATAGAGGGCATCTTTTCCTCTTGCATATTCTTTCGCAAGTAACGTCTTCCCAATTCTTCTTCGTCCTGTGAGTACAGTAATCTTTCCGTAGGAATTACTGCACTGACTAAAGATATCATTAAGGACATTGAGCTCATACTCTCTTCCATAAAACTTCATTATCGCAACCTGTGTTACTGTAACCTTGGTTACAATAGACAAAAAAAGAATCCTTTACAGGGATTTCATCTGGTAAGTAATAATGTTCACCTATGGGCAAGATATCATCTAGATTCATACACTTGATGAGGAGAATGTGTCATCTATCATGTTATGTGTATCACGAGGAATTCTGATTATTACCTTAATAGTGATACTTTCTATGTGGTAGTGCTTGGTACAAAACATCGGTTTTACATAATAGAACAATAAGTAGTGGATGTTTTATAAAAAATGACATGTTCTAAACACATCGGGTAAAGTGGGACCATAGAATATCCTATCTCAATAAAGATGCAGTTTATATTAAGAATCCTTACACCATTACCTCTTGAGCTTTTCTAAAGAAATCATCTGAACCGAAATTTCCTGATTTGAGAGCAAGAAACATCTTTTTATCTGTTGCCTTAACCCAAGGGACTCCAGGATCAATTTGAGGTCCTATATGAAACGCTTCAATACCGAGAGTCTGTGCAACAACTCCTGAAGTCTCACCTCCAGCAATGATGAAATTTTTCACATTCACATTAGATAGTCTATTAGCTAAGATGCCAAAGAAATTTTCGACTTCTATACCAATATCTACATTGGGATACTCTTTCTTTAGTGCTTCAACTACCTGTGGAGGTTTTGTCGCATATATGATTGGTGAATATGTGCCCTCGTTATGAGATATTACCCATTCAACAACTTCTTGAATATATTGAGAACTATCACCTAGATATGAATCGATATCAAAAGATAAAGAAGGAGCAATTTCCTTATAGATATCTACCTGCCTATTTGTAGCGAGGGAGCATGACCCTGCTAATATGACACTCTTTGATGTAGGAGGGTTGGCATCAGCATAAGCATTCTTCTTATCCTCTTCACTTTTTGTTATCAATTTAGTCAGGCCTATTGCTAGCCCTGATCCTCCTGTAAGTAATTTCATGTTCTTTACAGCAATAGCAATGGTATCTAGGTGCTTTTGGGTAATGCTATCAATCACAACATATTGAAAGCCTTTTTGTTCTGCAGTGTGTAATGCTGCAGTAATAGCATCAGGTCCTTTTTCTACGATATCAAAGAAGATTTCAGTAGATGAACCTATTGATTGCGAATCCATAACTCTAGATAACTTAGAATCGAGCATTGGAGTAATGGGATGATGTCTCATGCCAGAGTCACTTAACAAATCATCCTTCACAAACAGATATCCTTTGTACACAGTGCGCCCATTCACTGGAAGTGATGGACACACTACGGTAATGTTACATTCGAGGGAACTCATAAGGGCGTCAGTTACAGGGCCAATATTTCCTTGTGAAGTGCTATCAAAGGTTGAACAATATTTAAAATAGAATTGGGTACATCCTTGTTTTTTTAACCATTTGAGTGCTTCAAGACTTTTTTCTACAGCTATTTCTTTAGAACAGGATCTAGTTTTCAAGCTCACAACGAGAGCTTCTGCTTTATGTTTTATGGGTTTTGTAGGAATCCCATTTGTTTGAATTGTAGGAATTCCACCTGCAACTAAAAACCCTGCTATATCTGTTGCTCCAGTGAAATCATCAGCAATAACTCCAAGTTTACCCATACTACCCTCTCTATGTTTTTTGAAACAACTCATGCATCTCATATTGTTCCAATCACTCAACGCTTAACACCTATCTAAGAAAGAAGTGTACATTAATTATTCTCATTATTCATCTCTAAAGGCATATCTATCAAATCTCTTTGCCACTCACACAAGAAGAAACAATTTGATTCTCTTGATGATAAAGTAATTCATATTCTTCTTCAATTTACTCAATTCTTTCTTCAATGAGGTCATCTTGATGAACAGCGTACTTACTTTTCATCATCAACCTCTATAATTACCTTAAGAGGGTTCTTCCACTATCTGCAAATTCTCATGTTTGATGAGGTGAAAGTAGATTAACTAGAGAGTATTATTCATTTTTATTGATGTATGTTGTCATGTAATATTTCATGGAAGCTGGAAAACTGTTATGAGTTACCATGTACTATAAAATTCATTGAATGACATTATTCAAACAAAGATTTTTCAATCTGCTAGATGTTATAAAGAATAGAAAGAGATAAGAACTATGTTTGAAAAACCGGTGCTGCTGGCTACAGATGTATATTGTGCTGTCTTAGTTCTTCAACTATCAAATCAGGAATGTCTTCTAGTTTGACATCTTCAATATTCACCTCAAAATCTGCACGCTTATATGAACTCTCAAAATATCTGTAGTCTGCCTTAATATCCTGTAGATACCATTTCCTTTTTGATTCATCCATAGGTTCAATAATTGGATTTGAATCTTTGTCGAAAAAAGTTAACCTGTTCAATACATTCTCAAATGAATCAATCACGTGTATCGAATAAAGTGTTTTATCCTTTTTATGTTTTTTATAGACTTGCAAATATGAGAACTTTTAAACCAGCTGGTGTCCCTGAAACCACAGAATCAACATTCTTCATAAACACATTATCCAACACAACACTTGCTTTCCTTCTGAATTCATTCATGGAAAACATTCATCCTGAATTCTTTCTATTGGCATTTGATAATATTCTTGAACCATTTCATCTACGTCAAAGAATGAAAAGCCTAATTTTTCAGCCAACATACGACCAATAGTTGTCGTTCCAACACAACTCATACCTACCAAATAAATAATCATATTCCTCCATGATGTTTAACATCCTTCACTTATTCACTTCCCCTTGCATTAGGTGAGTATCCTCACCTCTCATTATACCTAGCCTACTGAAGATATTGAAGGTGAAATTCTACTTTTTTTTTTAGGAACTTGTTTCACCAGTACAAGGTGTTCGACTGGCAATACACAATCATCCATCAAACATACTAATTTAACCGAATGAAATAAATAAATTTAACCGATTTAAATAAATATATTTAACCGATTGAAATAAATAAATTTAACCGAATGAAATAAATAAATTTAACCGAATGAAATAAATAAATTTAACCGAATGAAATAAAATAAATTTAACCGAATGAAATAAATAAAATTTAACCGAATGAAATAAATAAATTTAACCGAATGAAATAAAATAAATTTAACCGAATGAAATAAATAAATCACCGATGAAAATCGACTAATTGGAGACCTGAGGACGTTCGGATTTTTGTTCGAGGCTTTGTGTGAACGAGACCTAAGGATATATGCACTCTCTTTCGGTGCAAATCTCCTACACTACCAAGACTACAGTAATGATGAAATCGACGCTGTAGTGGAACTTCCAGACGGAAGCTGGTCCGCCTTTATGATCAAGTTGGGCGCGAACCAGATTGACGAGGCCGCTAGAAAGCTTTTGGACATCAACAAGAAATTTGAACGTCCACCTACTACTCTTTGTGTAATTTGTGGCCTCACAAACGCAGCCTACCGAGGCCCGATGGCGTATGCGTGGTACCGATTACTGCATTGAAACCATAGCTTCTTGAAGTATAGTGAAGATACAATATTCTAGCTAAGTGACTCGATGATTGCGAATACATGGTATTACTCCAGTGCACCGGTTATCAAATAGGCTATTTCTTTACCCTACACCCTATATAAACGAATTACTCTTTATGACCTTCTCGACTCGCACCTATAGAGCAGATGCAGTTACACGTAGAGTGATTCAAAAATAACAAAACAGAGCATCGTCTCATATAGATCTTTTCACTCATTGCCCATCAAAAGAATCTTCGCCAGAAGCTCTATCTCCTGAAGGCACACTAGCTACGCTGATTAATGTGGTGATTCATTGTTATCAGAGTATTCTTTGTTTTATCAATCATAAAGTAAAGTAGATTATCTCATACATTTTAATTGTCTTTACAGTATCCAGACCTGTAGACCAAGATTCAGCCATTTCTACTAACTGTAACGCATTATGTTCCTGTGCTGCAAAATAAAGAAGTCCTTTGACGGCAATATAGGCAAGGGTTTTCACTTCTCCTCGATCACTATGATTATCAAGTTGAGGATCGTACTGGGTGTAAGGATAGATTTTGGCTTCAATAGAGTCTCTCAGAACTTATTCAGTACTGGTGAGTTCTGAATCATTATGTATTCTTATCTTGGGAGGTGTTTCTCTCTCATTTCCCTGAACGAAAAATCTAATCTCAGCAGATACTAACTCATTGAGCACAGCTTCGTGAATGTTTTGAAGATTGGGTCAAGCCATATTGTTTGGAACTGAGAAAATGGAATATCTTTTACTGAATGCATATTACGATTGGGCGGGATAAGAAAAATTTGCATCTAAAGTGATAACCTGATCAGGATTATCATTGAGCGAGACTAAGGCATAGTTCTTTTTCTTGGTATCAACTATCATGAGTCCACCCTTCAATGAAATCATGAATCTCATCTATATCATCTTGTAAGATCAAAGCATCATATCCATAATCAGAAGGGTTTTTATTGAATAAGCTTAAGGTTTTCACGAACGTATCTTCATCGATCAGATTGTTTTCAAAGTTTCGTAAGATTGTCTCTATTGCCTGTGGTGATGTACCGATTGTGTTTGTTACAGTATTCAACTTAATAAACACATCACTGTCAGTTGCATTGCCTATTTTGCTATACTCGCTTTCCATTTCTCGTTCATCTATGCTGTAGAGCTCCTCGTACTGCGTCTTGGTTATTGAATCAATTTCCCATAACCGTTTCACTAGAGAGCGATATGGTAGCCACCAGGTACAGTGGAGCCTTGCAATAAAACGAAGCAAAACTTTCGTCTGGACTTTAGCAAGTGAATAGGATGCAAATTCTTCGAAGATACGGCTCTTTAACACGTCTTCAGGGAGTAGGAACTCAGCCGCGAATCTATTCGCCTTTGCTTCAATTGCATCATGCTCCTCCCCTTCTTGTCGGCTTAGATGGGAGCGTGTTTTAGTAAAATAGTGATATAGTTCATGGGCAATCGCGAAAATCTGCTTATCGTAATAGTTTGCAGTATTGAGACCAATAAACACAAGACTTTCTCCACCTTCCTGTGAACACAGTATCACAGCAGAGAATGCAGGCTTGTCTTTTTTTGCTACGATTGGAAATTCAAGCAAGATAATATTGAGCTTCTCAAGAATTGTGTGAAGATCGTTTGCAATGGGAGGGGCATCGGAAAACCGAGCGAGTATCGTTTGTCTCTGGCTAAATCCCGAATCGATTTAATGTCATGAGGACTAAGATTGATTTTTCGATACATGCTCGAATTTCCTCCTCAAAAGAATCTGCTGACGTAATGCGAACATCATGGAAAGCAGATTATCTACTCCCTCTCTCTCAACATCACTCATGCTTTCACTGCGTAGAGCAATAAATGATTGTGATTGCTCCTTCTCTACAAACATATCGGTAATCTCGAATCCAAGGACATTTGACAAAGCTTCAAGTTGTGTAATCGATGGTGTAAAATCTTCCTTCTCAATACGTCCAATCATAATTCGATGAAGCCCCGTACGTTTACCTAGTTCTGTTTGCGTAAGATTCTTCATATTCCGCAGTTGAGACACTGTTTCGCCAGCTCAACAGAAGATAAGATTTTCATCCTCAAGTCTCCTTTTCTTTCATTATACTCTACTCACTATTACATTGTTACTATTTATTTCAATTGTCTCAATATTTACACATAAACTATAATAATGTTATTTTTCATTACATTCAATAGAATAACCAAAAGATGTTAATATGTTGTTTGTTGCAACCTGATGTCATATCACATAAGTTATCTTCAACGAAAGAAGATGAGCAATCCAATGTGTATAATTCCCTCTAAGCAATAATAGGTATCATATCCATTGATACTAAAATATATATGATAATGCTAACTTGGGTAGACTATCCAACTAACTAGTATTATTGACACAACATTGTTTTGTTGACACAACATCAACGTCATGGTATACCAATCATTATAGAGAAAGGAGGAATTAGAAATGACTAAGAGTGCTGAAGTGCCAAAAGCAGAGATCATCAAGAAGGTAGTCAATGTGTACCAGAAGTCAAGATCCATCAGTGAAACTGCCCGGCAAACGGAAATATCAACAACGAAGGTACGGAAAATCCTTATCACAATGGGCTTGTGGTCGAGCCCGAGATCTCAGCAGATCATGGAACTATTCGATAAGGGAAAAAGCTCATCGGAAATTGGAGAAACATTGCAGATCAGTATAGCGATGGTGCAAAACTACCTTCCCTACGAGAAGGGACTCTATGATGAACCGGATAAAACAGACACTGCAATGCGAAGCGAGAAGTATCGCACAAGAAAACGTACATTCGCGCAAAAGAGTCGATCCCGCGAACAACAGAAACCTAATGGGTTCCCTGCGGAACAAGAAACTGCAACACCTAGTGAGAAGAAGATTCCTTATGCCATGCAGCTCCATATGGAATTACGTTACAGTCAACTTGATTCCATGCCTGCCGATGAAGCAAAAATACTCGCCAAATATGGCGATGTTACAAAGGCGATATCTCGCGATGTCATAGTCCCTTCTTCCTTGGCTCTGCATCAACTGCATTACCTCATCAACGTGGCCTTTGGTTGGACGAACAGCCATCTGCACAATTTCCAGCTGCCACAACACTTGTTTAAGAATCTGACCAAAGGGAATTTTCTGGAAATCGCACCGGTGTTCGGCTATTATCTCAAATTCCCAAACAGCACATTCAATGACGCATTCTGGGATGACGATTATGATGAATCTAAGAGCCCTAGAACATGGATGCGTTCAAAGTATCTGAAGCAGTACAAATATATGGGATATAGCGAGTACTGGGTAGAGAATCAGGCTGAGATTCATGATTTGGCAGATCATCGGCCTATGCTGGATATCATCCCATTCCATTGGAAGGAGGAAGGAAAGCCCAGAAAGATCAAATTCGAGGATGCAACGTTACAGGACCTCCGGGATGCAATCCTCTTCGATGAAGGAATGCCAGATGATGTAAAAGAGAGTCTTCGACTCAATGAAATTTTCTCAAAGGATTCCATAGACATCGAAAAAGCAAAGAATGCCACCTTGTCAGCGGACACAAGCGCACTCAAGTTGTACAAACACTATCGAGACCTCGTCATCTCGGAGGCTAGACAAGAGAGTGGTCATCGTGATGAGGCTGCCTATTTTCATGCTTTCAACCAGATGGTTCATCTTCAAAAAAAGTATGAACCGAAGCATATCATGCCGATCACCACAGAGCTTATCTATAGTTACGACTATGGTGATGGTTGGGAGGTAGACATCACATTGGTTCGGGAATTTGGAAAAGAGAACCAGAGTGTAGATGATGAAACAGCTGCAAAAGTTATTGCCAATCGCATACCTATCTGTATTGCCAAAGATGGTCTGAATGTACTTGATGACTGTGGAAATGTTTCTGGATATATCGATATGCTCCGTACAATTCATGAAGGCGACAGGATTGAAGCTAAAGAGATGAAAGAGTGGGCACGAGGTCAAGGTTGGACAGGTAGAAATGTGAGCTTTAAGCATGTGATCTAGAATAAAGACAAAGAGAATAGTGGTAACTCTTTTTGTTTTGAAACAATTACGTCATAATCCAACACACAATATATTGCGACATAAGGTTCTTTCGACAAAGCCGTTGCTGTGCTTATGATAGAGTTCCAATCAGAATGTTTAGCTAACATCATGCTAAAGAAATACTCAGTATCCGTACCGATTCTTTCTTAGCAAGGCAAATCACACTCTTATTGCCCTATTTTAGAGGTTTTACAAGATTTGGAATTTCTTCCCAGTGCCTAGTGAGATTTTTTTAGGGGTATAATCATTAAAACTTGGTATTTTATACATTTTTTTAGGGCTATACCCATAATAGTTTTATTTACTTAGATAGTTTTACAGGGTATAATCCTATACAAGGAGTACTCAATCATGTTCAACCGACCACTATATCATGAGAAAATTAAACCGTTTATGAGAAAACCTTTCATTAAGATCATTTCAGGGATACGTCGATGTGGAAAATCGACCATGATGTTGCTGATCCAACAGCTATTGGTTGAGGAAGGTGTAGAGAAAAGCACATCATCTCAATCAATTTTGAAAGCATGAAGTACTTCCACTTGCGTTCTTCAATCGCTTTATACGAATACGTTTCAGAACTTGTAAAACCATGGAGAGCCCTGTGTATCTGTTTTTTGACGAAATACAAATCGTCAAGGATTGGGAAGAAGCGGTAAACTCATTGTTCCTCGACTTTCAACTTGATGTCTATATCACTGGTTCAAACTCACAGTTGCTCTCATCAAAGCTCTCCACCTTGCTTACTGGTCGATTCATTCATATTCAGATGCAGACATTGTCCTTTTTTGAGATGTTGACTTTCAGATCCAGCCTGGAGGAAACACAACAAGATATGCTTTGGTTGTATATCAGGCGAGGAGGTTTCCTGCTGTCCATCTCACCACTGATTACGATGAGAAGGCAACCTATATGATCATCAACGACATCTTTGACTCAATTGTTCTGCGTGATGTTGTCCAGCGGTACAAGATACGTGATATAGAGTTGTTACGTAGGATTTTGCATTTCATCGCTGATACAGTGGGAAGCACTATTTCAGGAAAACGAATTGCAGATTATTTTAAGAGCCAAGCAAGATCTGTCGATATAAACACCGTCTATACCTATCTTGATGCATTGGCAAGCTCCTTTCTGATCACCAGAGTCCAACGCTATGATATACAGAGGAAAGAACTTCTGAAAACACAAGAAAAGTACTATTTGGCGGATACCGGTCTCCAGCATGCTGTCTTTGGGTATAGGGATAGGCACATCTGTGGCATATTGGAGAATATCGTCCACAACGAGTTGGTCAGACGAGGATACACAGTGTACATCGGAAAACTGGGCACCCAAGAGATTGATTTTATCGCAGAGCAACCTCCGAGGAAACTGTATGTGCAGGTTGCCTTCAAACTTGAAAGTGAGCAAACAGTACAAAGAGAGTTTGCACCACTACTCGCAATCCGTGACTCCTACCCGAAATTTGTAGTAACGATGGATCCACACTTCCAAGATATCATAGAGGGAGTGCAGCATATTGGACTACATCAGTTCCTTACAGATGAACAGGCGTTTTGAGAGAAAAGAATTATTAAAAGCAAACAATCCTATGTAAAGTTCTCTTTAAGGGAGCTTATATTAAAATATTGCCGGATAATGGTATCCGACAATTAAAACGACATTGATAATAATTAACAGATTTATATGCTAACGTTTTTCTTAACGAGGTCTTCTTTTTCCCTATCTGGTATCTTAGGAAACTTTTCATGTGGTTCCAATTGATACCAATAGGCAGTAGAAGACACATCATCAGCACGTTCGAACAGTCTGGAACCATCATGTCCAATCTGTTGAATTGTCACCCGCAACTTTTCTCTAAACCGTATGGCATCAAGAATATGCCATCGATACATTCCGTGCATAGGAACTGCGTCATACCCGTAGATATCTGTTTTTGTTCCATCAATATTGGAATAGTAAGGATATCCCATAAATGGTGTACAATAGGTGGTTTCTCGCTTTTGGACTATACCCTGTTCATTTCTCTCATAGAACCCCCATGCTCCACCAACATAGTCCTCTACCCCAGTTCCACATATTGTAGGATAATCTTTGTCATCATCCATGTAGAATTTAATTTCGCCTTCTCCCCACCAGTATCGTTCTAATGCGGACCAAGCAAGATATGTTCCTACATAGTGTCCTCTACCAATCACACCATCAAGGATCACATGATCTTCACCAAGTTTTGCAAAAGCAGTTCTTCTCCATTGTGCATGGAAATATGCAACATCTTCTGGTATGTAATCTTTTAATACATAATTTATCGTATAAAAGAATGCATGTAGCTCAATTGGATGTTCATTCACGACTGTAATCCGAGCACTCTTTCGAAATGGCATTGGGAAATAACTATTGAAACCTCCATAGGGAGCGACCACAATTGGGAGAGAATTCACTTGGCATTTAGTTCCAAATCCATTACAGAAGAAATCTCCTATTGGAACCTCCACAGAAGGTTCGTCTTCACCATCCCAATACATCCTTAGGATTACATCTCGAAGAACAAATTCTCCCATCTTCGATCTATCTTGAACTGTACACCAGATATGATTGATTACCCCAGAACCTTCTATATAAGCTAGAGTAGTCTCCTCTCCTTGAGGTAAATCCAAGTAAGCACGCCCCTTACGTCCTACTCCCAATGCTCCTTTCGCCTTTCCTCCATTTCCAATCTCCCCAGTAGGGTTTTCGGGATTGATGGAACGTGAACGAGCATCATCCAAATGTGCAATCGACTCTAATCCATGTAACCACGTACTACTCATTGTCCACTCCTTATGTGCAAATAACTGATTATTGTTTAACTCCACCTGCCATCAAATCCACGAGGTATTTCTGCAGGTAGATAAAAAGAACTACTATTGGAACCGTAACTATCGCACTCATAGCCATGATCTCAGACCATTGGATGAGGTGCTCACCCTTAAAACTGGTTAGCCCTAGAGGAAGTGTCCAAAGGGATGCTTTTTTCAAGAATACTGAAGCAAATAGGAAATCTCCCCATCCCGTCACGAATGCGACAAGAGCAATAGCAGAGATTGAAGTTATTGAAAGGGGTATAATAATGCGAAAGAAAATACCCCATACAGAACACCCATCTATTTTTGCTGCCTCTTCCATCTCATAAGGAATATTGTTGAAAAATCCGACAAACAACCAGGCACTAGTAGGTAAGAATACTGCTAGATAGGTTAACCCCAATATGTAGAGATTATTGGCAAGACCCATTCTTGAAACCGTAATATAGTAAGGGATAAGGATAATTATCCATGGGATAGTCTGAGTTAATGCAATCAAGAACCATAAAGCCTTTTTCCCTGTGAACCTAAACCGGCTAATTGCATACCCAGACATGGCAGCTATAAAGATTGAGAGAAAAGTAGCTATTCCACAAGTAAGTAAACTATTAAGAGTCCATCGACCAAATCCATGTCCACTAAATCGGTAGTTGAATAGAGCGTTCTTATAGGCCGCTAATGTAGGATTTTTTGGAATCAATCCTATTTCCAATGAAAAGATATCCTGGGAAGAACGAAATGAATAGGAAAGCATGATGATAAACGGGAGAGCAATGAACACACTCACAACTAGAACAGTTATATAGAGTATCGTTCTTTTGGCATATCGCTTGACTGTCATACAAATTCCCCCTTTTTATGCATACTTCTAAAATAAATAACAGCGAATACAAGACAGAATAGCAAAAGCAATACCCCTTCTGCGTTTGCTGCTCCGACTTTATAGAAACGGAATGCATTCAAATAAATATCAATACCAATAATATTCGTACCATTGTTTGGTCCACCCTGAGTAATCAGGTAAATCAATTCGAATTCCTTCACAGTCCATAGTATCTGTAGAATCATCAAGGTATTCCAGATTGGTTTGATGAGTGGCCATGTAATTTGCCTAAATTGAGCTATGTTCCCTGCGCCATCAATTGAGGCAGCGTCATAATAATCCTGAGGGACACTTTGCAAAGCTGCTAACAACATTAAAGATATAAAAGGAAAATTTTTCCAAAATACCAATACACACCAAAGTAAATAATGCCAATGTCCCATTCGAGAAAAATTGGATCGATCCATCTATCCATGGAAGTGAACTCAACAAGGTATTAAATAATCCATAATTTGGATCTAATGCAATTCTAAAGACGTTGGTGACAACGACAGTTGGCATTGCCCAAGGAATAAGCATCAACCCCCTAACAAACGCTCTACCAAAAAATTTTCGATTCAATAATAATGCAACTGCTAGACCGAGGAGCATTTTCCCAACCACACTACATGCAGTGTAGATCAAAGTATTCGACATCATCTTCCCAAAATGAGTAAGATCGAAAATCTCTTTGAAATTAGCAAAACCAATAAATGGATGATCTGGCGATGCACTGGTTAGAATCCATTCTTGAAATGCCATTGTGATGGCTCTAGCGATTGGAAAAAGAATAAAGACTCCAATAATCACCACTGAGGGGACTATAAATTGAAGAATAATTATCCGTTCTCTATTTCTTCTAGAAATCTGTACCATCGATACTACCCCCTCTATATAAGCACAACACATCCCGATGTATATTGATTCCCCGTCCTCCATAGAGCGGGGAATCTATGAAAATCATACCATAGCTCAGTACTATTTAAGAGCCTTTCCATTTCGGCTTGACCTTGTTTAAAGCTTGTTCCACACTGGTGGTTCCTAGTAAAGCCGATTTGATTGACTCTTGGATGATTCTGTCGAATTGGTTCCATTGTACGATATCTGGAACAATTCTCTGTTCAAAAGCTTGAGCTCTTTGAACAAACTCAGCTTGTTTTGGTTTCACTTGAGCGAAATCGTCATATACTAACTTGTTGGTAGGAGAAGCTCTGCGCATAGCCAATTTTTGAGCTTCCTTCGTGTGCATGAATGCAATGAAGTCGAAAGCTTCTTGAGGATGTTCACAATTACTGGAAATAGCAAGAGGATTACCCCATGAAACATAGACGGGAGCCTTATTTTCTCCATCAAGATCATAAGATGGGAACGGAATCATGCCAATATCATTCTTATAATCTGATTCACTCATCATGCTTCGAAGTTGCCAAGAGTCCATGTTGCAATCTGTACAGTCGCTAAAGCACCATTTGCAAACATAGAATGCAGCTCACTTACAGTTTTCTGTCCAGAAGGAGCCGTTTCTTTAAGCATCTTCTTTAAGAAGGATATAGCAGCAATATTCTCTTTACTGTCAAAGATTAAATTATCAAGAGTATAGGGAGGTAATTCTTTTGGGAAAATGCCTCCACCAGCAGTCCAAAGCCAGTGCATGTGCCACCAACGACTGATAGTTTCTGCAAATGCAGGGTGTCCAAATCCATAGATATCAACTTTTCCATCACCATTAGTATCTTTGGTCAATTTCTTTGCAGCTTCATAGTATCCACTCCAAGTAAGTAATTCTTCGGGATCTACTCCTGCTGCTTCCAAAATCGATTTACGATATACAGTCATGGGTGCACTAAACATAATGTAAGGAAGAGCAACCACATTACCATTCACCTTAACAGAATCAATCAATAAGACATCTTCTTCTAAACGAGTTCCATCAGGCAAAGTATACCCTTTGATATAATCATCAAGTGGAATGAATGCCCCTTCAGGACGTTGTGAATAGTATCCCATCAAACCAGCTCCAGTATCGAGTGTGACAATATCTCCCTCGACTCCACTGGCGATGTCTAGCGCTAAACGATCCCAATATGCTTCGTTGGGAATTGCCGCAAGTTCGATGGTAACATTCGGATTAAGTTTCTCAAACTCAGCGATAGTAGGCAGTAGTTCTGTCTCGTGAGCGGTTGCGTCAAACCACTGATACCAGGTCAAGACGATCTTTTCTTCCTCCTTCTCTCCAGCTGCAAACAGAGTTGCAGGAAGTAGTAGGATTACGATCAACATAGTCAATACTTTTCTCATAATTTTCCTCCTTATAGGAATCCTTGAAGATATACTGGAACATTTTGTAATGGTTGTCAAACTTTTTTATGATATTTTTTAATATTTTTTGTTATTTCATAACACCTTACCATAATATATATTTAATTCATTACAATTAAACATATCTATTGACTTGAATAGGAATGTATGGAACTATGTTTATAGGCAACATAGTGGAGGTATACAAGATGCCCAAGAAAGTATTTGATTCATTCATACGCGAACTTCGCAGAGATATTAAGATGAATTATAAAGTGGGCGACAGATACGTTACCATGCGTCAGATTGCCGATATTTTTCAGGTGAGTCTACAGACTGCTCAAAAAGGAATTGCTCTACTGGAAACTGAAGGAGTCGTAAAAAGTAAGAAGAAATCGGGGATTTATATAGAGTCATTGGAAAGCAAAGCTACGACAAATGGCAAACATTTGGTTGTTCTCTCAAACAAACAAGATCAACGTTTTTATAATATATTCTTTGAAGGAGTGAAACGACAGCTAGAGAACACCAAGATTTCCTTGGAGTTAATAGCAAATCCTTATAACAATACAGATAATCTTGCTTTTGGGGATTACTTAGTCTCTTTGAAAGCTGATGGTATCATCGCCCTCTCATTTGAGAAAGCAGCATTACCTTTTTATCATGCCATCAGAGAAGGTGTAGATATTGTATCTGATATCATCATAGACCAACTTCCAATACTTCCAGCTGTTCAGACACATAACTATCAACATGCGAATGTAGCAGGTGAAATACTACTACAAAATGATTATAAGGATTTCTTTGTATTCGGGTATTATCCTGAGCACAACAAACGCTACAAGGGCTTCTATGATGCAGTCAAATCCCGCGCAAGATCAGTTACATATATTCATCTATCAGATATCGAAGCTATGGCAAAAACTGATGCAATCTTTCACAATCTATCTAAGACAACAGCAATCTTTTCATGCGATTATTCGGCGAATTACATCCTTGCCTCTCAGTTTCTCAAACACAATGTGAAGATTAGCGCTTTTAATTTCTTAGCCTATGACTCAGAATCAGATTTTTTTCATTATCCAGGACTTCCACCCATCCGTTGTGTCGCACCATCATTCTTTAATTTAGGAGAAGCTCTAGCCAAAACAATACTTGAGAAATGGGAAACAGGAGTATTCCCCCTTCCCCTTCAGCAAAAAATTTAACACAATTCATGTGCTAATGACTAAAGATGAATGTGTGAGGCCCCATCCTCTATAACACTGATAAAACAGCTTATCTTCATGTAAAGGACATGATTAGAATGTCAATTAAGAAGAGGAAGATAACCCACTAATTGTAAAACTATCTTAGGTAGTGCTTAAGGAATTTTGTTTGTTATTCTTCTTTATTAGATTTGTTCTATTCGAATGGCAATGAATTAAGGATTTTAATGTATGATAAAGGCCGTTATTATAATATGGGCCTGCTTGTTTTTATAAATTTCTATTAAGATCACTAAATTTCTTGTTTATCTATGAATATAAGAATTTTGATGTTATAATATGGTTGAAAATGACAAATTTTACGTAAAACGAGAATATAGTGGCAAAGAAACAAATTACAACAATTAAAGAGGTCGCCGAAGCTGCTAATGTTTCAATAGCTACGGTCTCTCACGTCATAAATCGAACCAGATATGTCAATCCAGAACTAGTAGCACGGGTGAAGACAGCAATTGTAGAAACCGGTTATAAGAGCAAAAAGTTAAACCAGGATGGAAGTCTTCCTCCTGTAAGGGGAACCCTCATCTCCCTAGTTGTCCCGAATTTGGATGAGAGCATCTATTGTGATATTGCAGTAAAATTCAACAGGATGTTCGAGCGTACTGAATTTAGATTAACTATCCACGTGAGTAACAATGATCTTTCAGTAGAACGCTTGATATTGCAATCCATCATTGGTGAAAAGACTAATGCAGCAATTTTTTCTTGTGCCACTTAGTGATAATGCAAAAAAGTATACTAAATTGATTAAGTCAAGCATTCCATTTGTTTGTATTGGAAGAAAAATTTCAATTCTCCCAATATATTCTCAGTCACCTTTCCTTATGAGCAAGCAATCTACAAAGCAACCAAACATTTGATTAAGAACCATCATGAACGTATCGCCTTCATTCGAATGAAAAGAAGTGACTCAGCGGCTAAAATGCAACTCGATGGATTCAAACGAGCTCTGCAAGAATATAATCTCTTCTTCAAAACATCACTTGTATTTGAATTTGAAGCTGATCAGTCAGATGAGATATATGAACATGAAGTGAAGATTGCTTTCGAAAAGTTCCAGCCATCAGCATGTATAGTAATCGGTCATAGTCTAATTATAAATTTGCTTAAAACATTGCAAACCATGGGAAAGGAGTGTCCCAGAGACATCTCTATTATTGGGTATGGAGATAATCCATTTTATGAGATTACCTCTCCCCCACTCACCATCGTGAAAGAAGATATCGATTTGCTTGTGGAAACTTCCATGAAATTACTAAAAAATATACAAGATGGAGTCTCTATTTTAGAATCAGAAACATTATTACAAGTAGAATTGATTAATCGCAAATCGACAAGGATGTTGGGAATGGGACCATTTGGTGAAAAAGCGATGTCTCCTGATGAGATTATTCTTTCAGCTAATGAAAGAGAAACTCTACAAACAAGTAATTTTAGAGTAGCGATATCATTCCACTATGGTGGAACCGCATGGACGAGATTATATGAACAAGGAATTCGAACAACGTTAGAATCACTCTCTATTAATGTCGTGTCGGTCATGGATGCACAGTTCGATCCTAGAATGCAGCTAGCACAACTAGAAGCTATCAGGATTCAAAATCCCGATGTCCTCATCGCAATACCGACAGATGATCATCTCACTTCTCCCAAATTTCTAGAATTATCAAAAACGATTAAACTTGTATTCATAAGTAATGTACCTGAAGGATTGTCAAAGGAATCTTATGTAAGTTGTATTTCTGTCAATGAACGAGAGAATGGAAACAACACAGGAATCTTATTAGGAGATTACTTCAAAGGAACTCCTCATGCAAAAGTGGGCTTCATCATTCATGGAACGCCTTTCTATGGCACACACTTACGCGATTCTTCTGCAGAGAAAGTAGTGAGAGAAAGTTATCCTAATATTGAAATCGTTACTACACAATCGTTTGGAAAGATTGAGCACGCATATGATACCTGCAAACAAATCATAATGAACCATCCAGAGATAGAGGGCCTCTACATTTCATGGGATCAACCGGCGCTCCACGCAATTCGCGCATTAGAAGAACTAGGGAGAACAGACATAGCCATTTTCACCTTTGATTTAGACTATGCTATTGCTTCTTACATGGCAAGAAAGCAAATGGTAATGGGATTGAGTACCCAACGCCCCTTCGAACAGGGTGTGGCTACTGCTATGGCAACAGCGAAAGCTCTAGTTAGCACAAATACTTTTAAATTCATTGGAGTCCAACCTTATGTGGTAAAACCCAAGCAATTGATTAAAGCGTGGAAAGATATCTTGCACGAACCTATTCCTGAAGATATTGAACAACTAGTAAAACAGAAGATTATGAACTAACTGAGTATCACAATACCTATTCTTTTGTTAGATCATACCCCAAAAATGTTCTTCTAAAAACATTCGATCATAGAAGATCATTCTTCTTAACACCGAGAATCTTTGCCAACTTCTTATGCTCCCCAACAGAACATTTTTCCAAGCAACGGTCATTATCTTCATGGAAGACTCATGTGAGATACAGATCTTTGATTATACCATTCGTTATTGCACCATCGAGTACAAAAAAAGAGGTACCACCTACACAATTTCAGCAGTATAAGCTAAAGATTGATCGACAAGTCGGCTAAGTGTTGAATACAAGGATGAGAGATTGTTATAAGATCTATATATTGGCAAAAACACTGAACTTTTTGCTAAAGCACTGAAGATAAATTGAAACTGTTCTCATCTTTAATCATATTATCAAACGAATGCAAAGATTGTGAAACATTCAAATCAAGATGGATTACTTATTCGAATAATGTTCCTTATGCAAACATTTCTCATATGATGATGTATTAGATACGTTAGAATTATTGGTTCAATATATAGATTTAGATATATACTCTCATCCTTTGTATTCCACATTGGATAAGTAAGCCGTTATTCGGCATTACTTATAAATAGCTATATCTTTAAAATCTACATCTCCATCTTGCACCATATACCCTATCTCATATTCAGGTTTTGCATACATACGATATGTGAAGGCTACCTCATCTTTGATGAACACTTCCACCATGTCATAATCAATTATCGCCTTAATTTCGATTGGTTTTCCATTTTCAAACATGAAAGGTTTTTCAGCAACCCTCACACCATCAGGGCCAGGATCGGTTGGATGTGGAATAGACTGACAGGATTGTTGCCAGAAAGGGTCAACAGCCATAGGAAGATTAAGTAAACTTACCCTATTCATTCCAACATCGAATTGTAATATCAAGGAAACGGCAGCATCACCATCAGATTTGAACAATAGACCAAAATGATCAAATGCTTCATGGGGAACTATAGAACAAGAAAACAAAAAAGAAGACTCACTGTGGTCAAAGAAACCATAAGAGAATGTTCCTTTCGAGAACACAGAAACATCAGACTTTTCAATTTCAACATGTCCCAATTTAGGAACATGCTTCCATGAAACAAGACTATCTGCAGATGATGAGATCTCTTTAGGAAGTTTCACATCCAACTCTCCGTCGGGTCGTTGTACTACTTCATGAGGAACACAGAAGATCCTCCCCAATACCACTGTCCATAGTCGCTTTGATCAGCTCTATCATGGGCCCACCCAAAGTAGAATCGCCTGCCCTCTTCATTTGCCATTGATTTGGCAGCGTAAAATCTTCTTCCTCCAATTCCATCATGTATAGGAGTTTTCCAGGGCCCATAAGGTGATTTTGAGATCCTGTAGATGGTATTTCCGAACTCTGAAAATCGAGAATAGGAAAGATACCAGAGGTCTCCAATTTTGTACATTTCAGGACATTCAGGACAATTAGTATGCCCAGGTTCATACAATGGTCCATGATACTTCCAATTATCAAGGTCATTCGAGGTGTATAATATAACACATCCTCGTCGAGTGGCAGGACCTGAATTCTTACGTGCGGAAAGTAATAACCAATAACACTGTTCATCATCATTATAGAATACATAAGGATCTCGCCAATCTAGTGGCTCATAAAGATCTGTCTTTGGAATGATTATCGGATTATTAGGATCTTTCTTCCAGGTAATTGCATCATCACTCACAGCATGGCAAATCGTCTGTTGAAATGTAACTTTTAGACTATACCCTGTATAGAATATATGGAATTTTCCTTCGCCGTATATAGCGGCTCCTGTCCAGATTCCAGAAGCATCTGGAGCTGTCTCATCATCACTGGGATAGAGTGCTGTTGGCAACTCTTCCCAATTAACAAGGTCCTTCGATACAGTGTGACTCCATGTCGTTCTAAGTCGAGCTGGATAGACTGTAGTCCCTTGTGGGGGTGTTAAAGAAAAGATGTGATACGTTCCATTATGGTAAAAGGGGATTGCATCACCGGTAGATGCGGTGAAGGAAGGTTTTCTAAAGATTTTCATATATTCTACTCCGTTTATTAAGTTTTCTTATCTTGCTATTTCGCGGAATTTCTCTGTATTAGCTTGGAAAAGGCACTTTCTTTTCCTTTTTGAGTATCGATAAGGATTGCAAATAGGATAATGACTCCTTTGACAATCAATTGCCAGAATGAGCTTACTCCCATGAGGTTTAACCCATTGGAAATTATTCCAATGACCATGGCACCAATAACAGTTCCACTAATTCGACCCCGTCCTCCACTCATCGAAACTCCTCCGAGGACACATGCTGCAATTGCATCAAGCTCATATCCACTACCGACCGAGGGTTGTCCTGAATACATCCTGCTTGCTAATACTAATCCAGCAAAGGCTGATAAAAATCCAGTTAATGCGAAAACTGCAATCTCTACAGACATGATGGGGACACCACTGACACGGGCAGATTCTCGATTCCCTCCGATAGCAAAAATATATATTCCAAATTTCGTCTTATTTAAAAGGAAAACGAATAAAGCGATAAGAAGAACCATGTATAATACTGGTAGAGGAATAATGCCAAAAATATATCCAGTGCCGATCTGAACAAAAAATTCATCGGTAATACGGGTAGAACGTCCTCCACTATAAACGTACGCAACCCCACTAGCAATATTCATCATAGCCATCGTGACAATGAATGCCGGTACTTTAAATTTTGCGATAATGAATCCATTGATAAGTCCAGCAGTCGTCCCAATAAGTAGCCCAAGAGTTATTGCTAACCAGATAGGTAATCCTTGAGTGACGATGAATCCAACAACAAGCGTCCCGCTCATAGCGACAATACTTCCAACAGAAAGGTCTATACCTCCGAGAATTATTACTAGAGTCATACCTAAAGCGATATAGAGATTTATAGATATCTGACGCAAAACAGAAAGGATATTCCCTTGCGTCATAAAGTTATCGGTAAGGAGCGAAAGGAACGTTCCAAAGACAACTAAAACTACTAGGATTCCGGCATTATTTCGGACCATCATGGAGAATGAATTTTGTTTCAACCAATTCTTAACACTGTTATTCATATTATTCCTCGCCTCCTGCAGCAAATTGCATAATGTACTCCTGGGAAAGTTGTTCCCTTGGAATCTTCTTCACTAACTTCCCACTTCTTATAACACATACTGAGTCACACATATTTATAATCTCCGGCAATTCGCTTGAGATGAATAATATGGCTATACCTTCAGCTGCAAGTGTATTGATTATCGTGTATATTTCGAATTTAGCACCAACATCCACGCCTCGAGTTGGTTCATCCAATATCAACAAATCTGGTTTAGTAGCTAGCCATTTGGCTAACACAACCTTCTGTTGATTTCCTCCAGATAGACTGAGGACTTCAGCTTCTGGGGATGATGTCTTGATTTTTAGATCATTGATATAGGAATTAATCATATTCTGGCGTTTCATCTTGTTAATTGCTATTCCCTTCATAATATATTGCAAAGATGCCAAGGCAATATTGTATCCAACTGTATTGCCTAATACTAAGCCTTGTCTCTTACGATCTTCAGGGACAAATCCTATACCGTTATGAATTGCTTCAAGAGAATTTGAAAAAGAGACCTTTTTCCCATTTAGCAACACTGTACCACCTGTTCTACGGGGTTCACAGCCAAAAAGGCTCATCATGATTTCGCTTCTTCCAGCACCTACGAGTCCTGCAAAACCTAAGACTTCTCCTTTGCGTACTGAAAATGAGATGTCTTCGAATACTCCTTTACTGGAGAGGTTATTCACTTCAAGGACTAATGGAGCGGTCGTCAAATCGTTGTATGTTCTTGTATAAAATGATTCGAGTGTACGGCCTACCATCATTGATACTAATTCTTTTGCATTGGTCTTTTTAGTATCACGGGTTCCCACATACAAACCATCACGAATCACGGTAATTCTATCGGAGATTCGAAATAATTCATCCATTCGATGAGAAATGTAGATGATACTTACCTTGTGTGATTTCAAATGTTTCAATAGTCTCAAAAAGCTTGTCTACTTCTTCATCACTCAAAGATGATGTTGGTTCGTCCATGACCAATATTTCTGTATTGAATGAGATGGCTTTGACTATCTCGACCATTTGTTGCTGCGCTATGGTGAGTTCTCCCACTGGATGGTTCACATCAATATTCAGACCTAATTTCTTTACCATTGCCTGGGCTTCTTTAACCATCTTTTGGGAATCAACAATTCCAAGCTTTGTTACAGGTTCACGACCTAAATAAATATTTTTAGCTACTGAAAGGTGTGGAACCAAAACAATTTCCTGATGAATTATTCCAATGCCTAAATTCTGGGCTTGTGTAACTCTATCAACTGTGACTTTCTCTCCTTTAACAAAGATCTCACCATTATCTGGATGATAAATCCCACCAAGAATCTTAATTAGAGTCGACTTCCCTGCTCCGTTTTCTCCAAGAAGTGCATGAACTTCTCCTCTTTGCAATGAAAAGTCAATTCCACTCAATGCATGCACCCCAGAGAAGCTTTTCTTTATGTTTCTCATTTCTAATACATGTTCGTACATAATTTTTTCCTCTTACAGTACAGCATACAAGGAGGAGAGCGTGGTGTCTCCCCTCCTTTTTCACATAGTTTCTATAGAAACCCTATTGCCAGTCGTTGACAGTTTTCTTTGCTTCTTCAAGTGAGACCAAGTGAGAAGGTAGGTACACAGAGGTCTTAATCTCCTTCCCGTCTAAAAGATCAAGTGCTTGCTGGAAAGAATATTTTGCGATTTCAATGGGAACTTGTGCAGCTACTGCTGTGAATTCACCATCAATTAGAGCTTGCTTTCCTTGAGGTGATGCATCAATACTGTACACTCCAACCTCTCCTTTCTTGTTCGCGGCTTTTATAGCTGCTGCAGCTCCAAGAGCACTTGGGTCATTAATACAGAAGAAAGCGGCAAGATCAGGATGTGCTGTAAGAATATCTTCTGCAAGTATTAACGAGGCATCAAGTGCAGCTGCTCCATCCTGCTGGGCAACAATGTCGTACTTGCTAATGTTTGCACCTATTCCATCCATAAAACCTGCAACACGATCAACGCAACTTTCATTTGAAGGGAAGTCTAATATTGCAATCTTTCCACCTTCTGGATAATCTTTCACAAGCTGAGCCCCCACTAAAGTCCCTGCCATATAGGCATCGGTAGCAACTACCGAAAGTACAAGGTCAAGGTCATCTTTACCTACCGAGGTATCTACGTTAATCACTGGTACTCCGGCTTGTTTTAGCTCCATCAAACCTGCAGTTATTCCATTTGAATCAACAGGGATTACAAATACCATGTCATACTGTTGATTGGCAGCATCTGATAATTGGTTCAGCTGGGTATTCAAGTCATAATCAGGATCTAGAACGGAATACTCAATATTATGCTCTTTACTAAGAGCCTTATAGGTATCGTTCATTGTGCTCTGAAAGGTGTTGTTCTGGGTATTGGGTAGAAATGCGAAACGCAATACACCGTCATCAGATTTCTCCTGTGCTCCACCAGAGAATAACGGGCTGGTAACTGCACATACAAGCAAAACCACTAACATCAAGGTCAATTTCTTTTTCATATCACTCCTCCATTGTTGTATAGATGATAATTCCACAAAATGTGTTTTATGTTTTTCCTATGAGAAACTAAAGGTTCCTTAGGAATTACATGTTTTCCATCTATGTTTACGTAAAAACTATCATGACATTTAATTCTATGTCAATGATTTTTTTTGATAAATCTATTTATTGGGTTTATTTATTTTATTTTTATATTTTTATTTACGTAAATAAAGCATTTATTTAAAAAGCTCTACTATCCCATATGTTGATAAATATATCTGTACATACTAATACTCATATCAAGCATGAAACTCCAATTCTTCATCATATACAAAGAGAGGTCTCTATTTTAAGGTAAGATGTTGTTTTATTGTGGGTCAGGAAAAGACAGGGGGGAAAAAATTTAAATGTACAAAGAAAAATTGCTGTCAAGATCTACTTTCTCGACCCACTATGAAATCATTTGGGTACTATAAATTTGATTAACTGTTTAACCTTAAGCTTCAAGTAATGGTCGTACCCATGATATGCTCAACAAAAGGATCATGCCCGAGCAGGGTCACTAAATTTTGCCATCTTAACGACGGTCCCGGCTTCTTGATAAGGCCATGAACCAAAGCTTCAATCTTACCGACTTTCAGGTAATATTCTACGCTCGTTGTTTCGATTCCTTGCTGCAAAAACCATCTTCTATTAACGAGCAATCCTTCCTGCAAAACTGAATTAAGTGCAGTCATATGACCTCCAGTTTAACATATTCAACATTTACATACTTATACTCCGTATTCCGACTTATGGGTAAACCAAAGTTTAGGAAACCGTGATCTCGTAGTCAAAGTCTCTTTTTGTTTCTAACCTATGAAAGAGACACAGTAAAAAAGGTAGCTCTTTTATTATGATACTTAGAGAGGCCTCTCTTTTGAGGGAGTGGAGAAAGCTATGGTAATTGTGTTCTCATGGCCTTATCCTTTCACTTCTTTCATGGAACACCTTGTGGCTTAGATTCCTCATCATAATGGTTATTCATGAGTACGCAGCGCAATAGTGATTGTTGAAGCCTTGCATATACAGGAAAATATTAGAGAGCCATATATGGTGATAGGAGATTGTGCTTACGTCTCATGAGTATTCATGTTCGTGATAAAACACGAATAAAGAAGATTGAAGGAAAAAGTCTTTCCTTCAGATCTATTGGCAGTTCAGCTCTTCTGGTTCTGCTCTCATACTGTCCACAGAAAGAGCGTCCCAATGGGATGATATCCTTTCGGTAGAGTTTCTTTTAGGGGACGAGGACGTAATTAAATCTTTCATATATTATAGTGAAAGCAGATCAGCGATATACATAGTTCATGTACTTATTCTAATTAATTATTCTTACATATTAACATATGTGACTGGCAGAGATTAATTTATGCCTGTAGCTCAGTAGTGAGGTAGTAGCTATCTCCACGATAATAGCCTTGCAGAAATTCACCTGGCGTCCCGTCTGCCATATAAGAAACGCGTTCAATATAAATAAGGGCGCTGTTGAGAGAAATATCTAGCTGCTTTGCTAGTTGTGTATTAGCATTGATTGCGAAAATTTTTTGACTAGCGTGTGTCCAATGAATATCATATGTCTCTTCAAGAAATTTCCTAAGGGACTTCTCGGAGAAATCATGATTTGGCACTTCAGAACAAAGGTTTAATTCTAGGTAAGCACTTTCAACACACATTGGAACATCATTAGCATATCTTAGTCGGTACACATGAACAAGAGACGTTCCTTCTTCTATATCAAGCGCTTGAGCGATTTGAATGGATGCGGGAACAATCTCGTTAACAATCATTCTTGTTGAAGATTTAATTCCTTTCCTCTGCATCTCCTCTGAAAAGTGCAGTACCCGTTGCATAGTTTGTTCGACCTTTTTCTGTTGAACACAAGTCCCATACCCTCGTTTCTTTGTTATCAAACCATCACCTAATAACATATCCATCGCCTTACGGACAGTAATTCGACTAATCTTATATTGGTTCATTATTTCTGTTTCGGTAGGAAGAAGGGCTCCTGGTGGGTATTCACCGTTTTTAATTTTTTCATAGAACTTATCATAGAGCTGAAAATATAATTGGGTTCTTCCACTAAAATCTAATTCTTTTTCCATATATTCCTACCAACGTTTGTTTTTTTAAGTATAAAATACTGTTCCTTCAAAATCAATTTTTTGTTTAAATACTGTCTCTACTTATTATAAATAGATTTAGAACTTAAAATAAGTGTAATATATTTTTCGCATGTATTACAGCACCCACGATACCGGCTTGGGAATCTCCACTAGCAAACACAAATTCTAAAGACCTTCGGGGATAAGGAGTTCTCACATGTGATTGAATTCGGGAGATTAAATATTCTTTAGGGAAGCCAGGCATATCAATTAGCCCACCTCCAAGTAATACACATCGAGGATCAAGAATACCAATTTCGGTTGCAATAGCAAGAGCAAAATATTCGATTACATTAGTTATTTCTTTACTCTCACCATGGAGAAGAAAAACATCTCTTACAGAACAATGAAAGACTTCATCGGCAAGATGTTCAAGGACACGTCCACAGGCCTTCAATTCTATGCAACCATCTTTCCCACAACCACAGCTTTCAGTTGAGCCATAAAGCGGTATATGCCCAAGCTCACATGCGGAACCACTATGTCCAACATATACTTTCCCATCAATACTAATTGAATTTCCCAAGCCAGTACCCAAATAAAATCCTGTGACAATTCCTTCCATTGGTAATTGTCTTTTATAGATTTCATACAATTGTAGGATATTAACATCTTTCTCAAAAATAATTGGATAATCAAATTCCCTCTCGAGCTCAGATTTGAGTGGAATATTATCAAATCCTTGTACCATAGGTGAAGAATATACATAAGTACGTTCTCGATCTAATAATGAAGAAAGTGCAAACGTTATTGCACAGACTTCTTCAGGCTGGTAATCTTCTATCAATTTATGAATAATTGATGAGAAGAATACAACCTTATTCGGAGCTTCTGAAAGTTCTTTTGTTGAAATTCGATCAAACACTAATACTTCCAGATTTTCTTGGACTATTCCAAAACGTAGGTGTGTTCCTCCAAGTTCAAACGAAATAAATGACTTCATATTTTTATTACCTTCTTAAATATTTCTTCCAGAACTTCCCAATAAATCCATCTTTGATTCGTAGATAGAAGCCAATACTGGTCTAATTTTTAAGGTAAAGATTCTGCTATCAATAGCGTTTTTATTCTCTTCCAGTATTTTTCGTGTCATTGCTAATGCGGGAATCCAACCATCGGAAGCAATATTTACCTTACAGACAGCTTTTCTAGCAGCCTCTGAAACTTGTTCTTCTGGAATCCCAACAGCCTCTGGGACAACTCCTCCATATTCATTTATCATCTCGATGTATTCTTTTTTAATAGCAGAAGCTCCATGAAGAACAATCGGAAACCCAGGAACAAGGCTTTCAATCTCATCGAGAATATCAAAACGTAACCTAGGAAGACTCCCATCTGGATTAGGTTTCATTTTTACTAGTCCATGAGATGTTCCAATCGAAATTGCCAAGCAATCCACTCCTGTCTCCTCAACAAATCGTTTAACCATCAAAGGATTGGTGTATCGTGCTTCATGCTGTGGTCCTTCAGTGATGGATTCTTCAACGCCACTAAGGATACCAAGCTCTCCTTCAACGGTTACATCATGCGCATGAGCGTATTCTACCACTTTTTGAGTCAACGCAACATTCTCTTCAAAAGGGAGGGCACTCCCATCAATCATTATAGAAGAAAATCCAGTAGAAATAGCATGAACACATTGTTCATATGTCATTCCGTGATCGAGGTGCAGTGCTAATCTACAATTTTTTCCGGAATGTTTGATCCTATCAACAGCTGCTTGTGCTAGACGAGCAATCATTTCAGATCCGAGTTGTCGATGTAAGTTAGGAGATACAAGCAACATAACTGGTGAATTCTTTGAGATCATTGCATCGCATATAGCATTTAGCTGTTCAATCGAAATGAAGTTGAGAGCAGGAACAGCATATTTGCCTGCATATGCATCTTCCAACATCACTTTACTATTTATCAATCCCAAATCTTCGTATTTATACATCTCTTACTCCTGTTGCAATTATTTTATAATTCTTGTTTCAATACTTTTTCAAAGTCCAACTTTGTATATGTTGGCAACTCCCCTACTAAAGGTCGAATATAATCAAGGAATGAATCATTAATGAAATTTTCATCCTGATTAACGTATGATAATGGCAACAAATGTCCTCCATTAATTGCTTCTTCAATTAGAACCGTGGCAACTCTATTAGTATAGGGGTGCGATGAAATTCGTTCGATGTAAACCATCTTTCCTGTATCTCCAGCTAGAGAAAGTGAAACTGCAGCTTTTCCTAATTGAATCGCTTCTTCTAAGTCAATTTTGAAGTCATATGACTGGAACAACGTTGCATAAGGCCTAAATCAATTCCTCTAATTTTACAAGTAAAGTTTTTTCTCAATTGACTGGTAATATATGGAGTAATACCACCCATATTCAACTCGGGCTCCTCAACACTTATATCCTGGTATTCAAAAAGAAACTTATTGTGTTCATCTCTTACACCTTCAGCGATAACAGCAATGCATTTCCCTTTCTCTTCAAGTATTCTTCGCACATCTGCTATAAAATTTTGAAATTGAAAATTTACATTCAGGAACATAGATAAGATCCGGCCCGTATCCATTGCTTTGACCTAGTAATGTGGATGCAGCAAGCCAGCCTGTTCTTCTACCCATAACCTCAACAACTGCAATAAGATTGGTATTATAGGTTTTAATATCATGTACTAGTTCGCTAATTGTGACATTTACATACCTTGCAGTTGAGGGAAATCCTGGAGCGTGATCTATGCCATCAATATCATTGTCCACTGTTTTAGGGATGAATATCACAGAACATGTTACTTGTTTCATTTTCAAATAAGACTGAAGGTCATTGCATGCCCTAAGAGATCCATCGCCTCCATTATAGAAGATATATTTTATATTATACTCTTCAATTATTTGTACGATTACATCATATTGGTTAAAACCTTCAGGACCATCGGGAATTCTATGTCTAGATGAACCAAAGATCATAGATGGTGTATATTTTAGTTTAAGAAGCTCTTCCTCTGATATTTCTGCAGTATCATAGAGCAATCTGTTCACCAATCCATAATTACCATGTAATACCGCATATAGTTTACCCACTTTTGTTCCTTCAGTTCTCCACTGGTGTATAACACCATAAGCTGAAGCGTTGATAACTGCAGTAGGCCCTCCTGATTTGTATATAAAGTCCATTTTGTTTTATTGCCATGGGTTATAGGTCTCCATTTAATTTCGTTTTGCGTAATTCATGGTCTTTAATGCTTCAAGGATTACCACGATGAGAACTAACAATCCTTGTATGAATTGTTGGTAGTACGCAGACACTCCCATTAGATCTAACCCGTTGGTTATAAGACCTACAATAATAACACCCAGAAAAGTCCCAAAAATTTTACCTTTACCTCCAAAAGTTACGCTAGTACCACCGATAACAGCGGCCATAATAGCTTTCATCTCTAAAGCATTACCAAGGGTTGAAGGAGCAGAATTGGTACGAGAAATAAAGATGAGACCAGCAATAGTGGTAAAGACAGCACAACTTATATAAGAAAAGAATAGAATTCGCGTATTCTTTATCCCTGCTACACGCGTTGCTTCGGGATTACCTCCTACGGCATATATACTACGACCAGTTATGGTATTTTCATAAACCAACTAGCAAAGAGATACAATAGAATTATGATAATCGCTGGTAATGGTATGACATTGAATACCATCCTTGCCCTATAAACTGAAAGGTCTCAGGTAGTCCTGTCAAAGTTTTTCCTCTTGAAAGAACTGTTTGCATTCCTCTAGTCATATTCATCATTGCGAGAGTCGCAATCATAGGAGGAATCTTCATAATCCCAATTGAAAATGCGTTAATCCCCCCACAAAGGGCAGCGATTACAAGGCAAAGGATTACTGCAACTGGCCAAGCAACTCCACTTTTCATTAGTGAAGCCGCAATCCATGCACACATTGCCATCACACCACCTACAGAGATATCTATACCTCCAGTGATAATAACCATAGTCATTCCAATTGCAGTTATACCTTGCAAAGAAACATTCTGTAGGATATTCATCATATTACGCGTCTGCAAAAAATATGGCGATATAATAGGCATGAATATAAAGAATGCAATTACTATCCCGAGTCTCATCGCATCATCCGCAACTGTGTCTCGTACTACTTGTAAATATTTTTTCATGATTTCCCTCACGTTAATGGTAATTTGAATTATCCAATCATGCTAAGCAGATCGTTCTTTGTTACCGCGCGCGAATCGACACAATCGACTAACACACCTTTTTTAAGAATAAAAATCTTTGAACAATTAGCTAAAAGTTCTTCAATCTCTGATGAAAAAATCACAACTGAAGTACCTTCTTCCGCATAATTTCTCAGAATCTTGTAGATCTCTGACTTTGCAAGTACGTCAACCCCTCTAGTAGGTTCATCTAGAAGGAAAAGACGAGGATTACTTGCTAGACACTTTGCAAGAACCACTTTTTGTTGGTTTCCTCCTGACAAAGATATGGCGGGTTGCTCTATACTCACCATTTTAACCATCATGGTTTCAGCAGCTTTCTGAGCAAACTGTTTTTGCTTATTAAAATCTATTTTAAAACGTTTCTTTAAATTGTCGATTAATTGATAAAGTTTCATTTTCTCTAATTGAAAGTAATGGAACAAAACCCTCATGCTTTCGCTCCTCTGTGAGCAAAGCAACCCCATGCTTGAGCATACTATCGGGAGATGGCTTTTGTATGATTCTACCGTCGATACTAATTGTTCCTTGATTATATGAATCCAGTCCAAAAATTGCACGAGCAATTTCTGTCTTCCCTGCACCCAGTAATCCACAAACACCTACAATATCTCCTTTATCTACCTGGAATGAGATACTATTGAACTTCCCAATACTGGTTAGATTGTCGACAGAAAGAATAGGATATGGTGCTTCTACTTTTTCAAAAGGTTTGAATTCAGAATTTCTTACTTTCACTCCCATCATAGCATGAACCAAATCATCTTTGGTGTATTCATTCTTTTCAAAAACTCCATTCACAATCCCATCTTTTAAAACCGTCACTCTGTCAGAGAGCTGTATTACATCTTCTAAGAAATGAGAGATAAAAATTATTGAAACTCCATTATCCTGTAGACGATGAATAATTTCAAAGAATTTTTGTTTCTCTTTCTCGTTGAGACTCGAAGTTGGCTCATCAAGCACGATAACCTTTGCTTCTCGTGTAAGAGTTTTAATATTTCAATAATCTGTTTCTCAGCAGTCCTAAGTTTTCTCACTGGGCAGTCTGGATCTAGCTCTATTCCCATCAACTCCAATAGATTTTGTGCCTTTTGAGATGTTTGTTTACGATCATACAACCCTAATGAAGTCTTTGCCCAATTGCCAATAAACATATTCTCCGCAACGGTCATATCTGGACACACATTCAGTTCTTGATGGACGAAAGCAATACCATACTTCTCAACATCTTTTGGACTTTTTATCTTTACTACTTTCCCTGCGATCTTAATTTCTCCAGATACTTGATGGTAAATACCGTTTAATATTTTTATAAGTGTACTTTTCCCTGCCCCATTTGCACCCATTAATGAATGAATTTCTCCCTGCCGTAAAGAATAGTTTACTCTATCTAAAACGACATTCCCGGAAAAAGACATAACGATATCTTCCATCTGGACTATTACTTCAGGACTCACGACACTTTTTATCATTCTAATACTCCAAGATTACAGCCGTGGGATGAGAAATATTCCACATCCCACGTACCGAATTTTCCAAATTAGTTCTGCATGGAAGAGGCTCCCCAAAGGGCACCCTCAGCCTTCAAAGTATCAATATTATCTTTTGTGACAATATTTCCAAGAATTAAGATATTCTTATCAACTGTCTTTCCATCCATATTGTCCTTTATCGCTTGAACAGCTGCGGCTGCCCATGCATAGGGATCCAATCCATAGGTTGCATCGATACCACCTGAAACTACTTGATCTAATCCGAATCCATCACCGTCTACAGAGTAAACATGCACGTGATTTGGATTACCAACAGGATAGAGTTTTCCATTTTCAGCTAAAGCGGTCATCACAGAAGGAAGGATATAGTCAGTACAGCTGAATATTGCATTAATATCTGGATTTGCCTGTAAATAGTTTGTTACTGCACCAAGAACTACTTCAGCATCCATTTCAGTAGCTGACTCTGCAACAACTTCTACATTCGGAGCATCTTTAATAGCTGCCTTAAAACCTTCAGTTCTATTTACTGTAGCCGATGAAGAAAGCGGACCACCAACAATAAGAACTTTACCTGCTTTACTTCCAATGGTTTCAAGATACTTTTCACCTAAGAGCTCTCCAATAAGAAGATTGTCGGCTTCAACTGTTGCAAGAGAAGGTCCTGCAACCTGACGATCGATAGCAACAACCGGAATATTTTCGGCTTGCGCTTGATTCATCAATGTAGAGACAGCTTGACCATCAATTGGAGTAATTGCAAGGCCATCAAGACCTTTTAGCATAGCATTGTCTATCTGGGAAATCTGATTTTCCAAATTGTCGTTTGGATCCAAAATTGTTGCAGACCACCCAAATTCAGCTGCTTGAGCTAGAAATCCTTCACTAGCAGCAGTCCAAATAGGGGCGCTGAGGCCTGGAATTGAATAAGCAACCCTTACTGTATCGCTCTTCGTTTCACTAGCACCTGTCGCAAATACCATTCCAACGCTTACAAGAAGGCATAGGACTAGAACAAAACCCTTTTTCATTGTTTTCTCCTTTTAACTATAACATTATGATTTTGTATCATTATAATGTTATAATAAATTAAATTTAAATCAAAACTACCATGGAAATAATGGACTGTCAAGGAATTTATTTATGATTTATCGTATAAGTATCCCGAATAAGAATTTTTACACATTCCTCAAATGCTTCATGATACTTATTGAAGTATTTGGAAAAATCATCTCTTCGAAACTGTATTTTTGCTCAGATGAGTTAATAGCTATTCCACGGGGGAAAGTTTTGTATGAATTGTAATGAGAATAGAAACACCTATTCTCATTACAGATTAAGGGATAAATTATTTTTTCTGTTCTTTATCAAAGCGATAGATGGCTTCAAGAATTACTTTGATTTCATTCTCCCACCCTTTTGCAAGTGCATCATTGGCTGTTTCATAGACAACATCAGCGCTTATGAGATTTCCACTCACTGCACTAATCATAGCACCTCTTACTTTTCGTCTGTGGCACACTGTATAGATTGCAGAAGATTCCATTTCAACGTTTAGACATCCAATTTTATGAAGGTGTTCTATCCACTCTGGAGTTTCTCCATAAAAGGCATCATCTGATGCATTAACCCCATAATGGAGGGTATAGCCCAACTCTTCTTTCATATCTTTTGCTGTATCAATTATTACTCTAGTAAGGTCAAAGTCTGGCACTGCTGGAAAACAATCGGGTACATAGAATTTACTTGTTCCTTCATTCTTCATAGAGCCTGTTGAAACCATTAGATCTCCAATATGAATTTCTTCTTGTAATGCAGCTGTTGAACCAATTCGAATAAGAGAAGTAGCTCCAATATTGATGAGCTCTTCACATGCTATTGCAGCAGACGGACATCCCATACCTGTAGAAGTCACCGAAACTTTCACTCCTTTGTAATATCCTGTGAAGGTTTTATGTTCTCTGTTATGAGCAACAAGGGTAGCATCATCTAAATATTTTGCCACTCGGTCACTACGACCTGGGTCTCCGGGAAGGAGTACATACTCACCAATATCTCCTGGTTTTAAATGAATGTGGTATTGTTTTTTCCCTAACGTCTTTGCATCTTTGTCTAAAATGTCCATGCTCTGCCTCTTTATATGTATTATAGTTTTGCTTTTTGTGTACGTGTTTTTTGAATTGAATAAAGTACAAGTCCCAATATAGTTGCTAAATATGGAAGCATTTGCACAAATTCGGATGGTATTCTTAGTAGTTGTAGAATATTAGAAAGTCCATCAAAGAAGGCAAATACGAGTGATGAGAGAAGGGCTCCAAATGGTGTTGCTTGTCCCATTGCACAAGCAGCTAAAGAGATGAATCCTCTTCCAGCAACCATGTTTCGCACAAACATAGACAAGTAGCCCATGGAGAGATACATACCACCAAAACTTGCGAGAACTCCACAAAGTAATATTGCAATGAATCTCATTTTAACAACACTTATTCCAACAGAATTAATGGCATGGTGGTTTTCCCCTACAGCTCGTATTCTTAGCCCTAGAGGAGTCTTATATAGAAGAAAATAGACGAGAAATACTGCTACAACTGCTAAATATGTAAGCCAGTTGTGTCCAGATAATAATCCACCCACAAGGGGGATATCTTGAATAAGAGGAATGTCTAATGAAGGAAAGGCTAAAGATCTTAAGGAAGAACTATTTCCCTTCTCTCCTGTAATGAGTTCCAATAAGAACACGGTATACCCTAGAGAAAAGGTATTAATTGCAGTTCCACAAAGAACAGCATTTGCTTTTAATATTAAATGAAAATAGGCAAATAGAACACTTAATATGAGTCCCATCCCTATTCCTATAAGAACGCCAAGGAAAAGACTCCCCGTAAAAGCACTTCCAATTACTCCTGTAAGGGCAGCACTTAACATGATTCCTTCAAGTCCTAGGTTAACAACCCCTGCCCTTTCACAGATTACAGCTCCCATTGAGGTGAAAATAAGGGGGTGGCAACTCGTAACCACATTGAAACAAATTCTACACTAAATATATTTTCTAATATTGTTATCATAATTATGCTCCCTAGGTAGTTTGAGCTACGCTCATCTCTTGTTTTACACTAGAGACAACGAGTCTTTGACGCCACGTATGAAGTAGTGCATCTGATGCGATAAGAAGCATCATCACCCCTTGAATAATTAATACAATCTCATTACTTACATCGCTGTTACGAGCCATAATTCCAGCTCCTACGTCCAAGTAAGCAATAAATGCTGCAGCTATGGGTATCATAATGGGGTTCTTCCTTGCTAATAGTGCAACAGCGATTCCTGTCCAGCCGTATCCTGGGGTACTTGTCCATTTAAAACGGGTATACATACCTAATAGTTCAACGCCGCCTCCCATTCCAGCAATTGCTCCGGCAATTATTTGAGCCGTTACCATGACTACCGGAGCTTTTATTCCAGCATAATTTGCAAAAGAAGCATTATCTCCAACAGCTCTAATTTTGAAACCTAGTCGAGAACGGAATATGAAGAACCATGATAAGAGTGAACACACAAGCGCTATTATAAGTCCGAGATGAACCTTTGTTCCTTCTAGAATTCCAGGTAGCTGTGCTGTAGTTGCTATTTTTAACGATGCTAATGAAGAAGCAAGCGGTTCTCTGAAATGGTAATTTACCATATAGATAACAAAGAATTGAACAACATAGTTCAACATAATAGAAACAACTACTTCAGTAACTCCCCATTTTAATTTTAAGATGGCAGGGACAGAAGCTACAATCGCTCCAAGGAGTCCTGCAAACGCTATCGCAACTATAGGATGAAGAAATGAATTCATTGGTAAGGAGATACCTACAATCATCGCACCCATTATGCCTATAAAGAAAGATCCTTCAGCAATCATTGAAAATTGTCCGCATCTAAAGATGATGGTCACCGCCAGAGCAGTAAACATTAAAGGAATTGACCCTTCTAATACATTGCCGATTCTTCTTAAAGAACTAAAAGGTCCAATGAAGAAACTATAGATTGCTTCTCCTGGAGCATCGCTCACAATGAAGATAATTATTGAAATCAAAAGACATGCAATGAGGACAATAAGAAGGAGCTTCACAGTATCAACTACAAGATTAATATTTTTATATTTCATATGCACCTCTTTCTATCTCTGCTTGTTCTTGTTTCTCAAGTCCAAGCATGTATCGACCAAGTATTTCTTCATTCACAGAATTAACATTCCTAAACACAGCAACGATACGTCCTTCAAACATCACAAAAGTCTGTCACTAAGGCTTAGTAATTCAGTTAGATCAGATGATACTAACAACACTGACTTCCCTTTTCCTCTAAGTGATACCAATTGAGTTCTAATAAATTCTGTAGCTCCTACATCAACACCTCGTGTTGGTTGATTTGCTACAATGAGTTTGGGATCTCTTGCGAGTTCTCTCGCTAGTACTGCTTTTTGAATATTTCCTCCTGATAAACTCATGATGGCTACATCGGGGGTTTTACACAGAATGTTGTATTCTTTTACTAATTTTTCCCCATATTCATTCATCTTCTTTTTTGACAAAAGGAAAGGAGATTGTTGAAAGGATGAATCATCTATCTTATCGGCTATCATGTTTTCTGTGATAGTGAGGTTTGGAGCAATTCCTATGCTCATCCTATCTTCTGGAATATGACTAATGCCTAAGTTCCTCACATACCTACTCGATAAGGAATGATTTTATTTCCTTCAAATTCAATGATTCCTTCATGATACGGGCCTAATCCTGTGATAGCTTCAACGAGTTCGGATTGTCCATTCCCTTCGACTCCTGCTATTCCAACAATCTCTCCCTCTCCTATAACAAAGGATAGGTCTGTTACCACATCTCTTTTTTGATCTTCTTTAATAGTAAGATGATGGACGTTAAGTGCAATGTTTCCCCTCTTTAATGGAGGTTTCATGATATCTAAGGAGACTCCATGTCCTACCATCAATCGTGATATCTCATTATCACTGATGTCTGATAGTGTATACATACCTTTGCTCTCACCTTTTCTAATGATAGTGATTTTACTACACAGCTCTCTCACTTCTTGCAATTTATGAGAGATAAAGATGATGGTAAATCCATCATTTTTTAATATCTTTAATTCTTCAAAGAGTTCTTTCGTTTCTTGAGGAGTAAGTACTGCTGTTGGTTCATCCAAGATAAGTATGGTTGCACCTCGTATGAGAACTTTAAGAATCTCCAGTTTTTGTTTTTGTCCAACTGATAGATTCTTAACTGTTTCATTCGGGTCTAAATACATATTATATTTTCTTCCGAGTTCAGTAACTTTTTTTGATTGCACTTTCTTTGTCAATGAAGAGGCCTTTAGTAGGTTCCATGCCTAATATCATGTTCTCCATGACAGTGAGAGAGGGAACAAGCATGAAATGTTGGTGAACCATTCCAATTCCTAATTTCAAAGCATCATTTGGAGATTGTATGACCACAGGCTTTCCACCAATACTAATGATTCCACTTGTTGCTTTTTCTTCTCCAAAGAGAATCTTCATTAATGTGGTTTTGCCTGCTCCGTTTTCTCCTGAAAGAGCATGTATCTCCCCGACTTCAACATCAAAGAGGATATCTTTATTTGCGACTACCCCATTTGGGTATACTTTTGTGATATGTTCCATTCTAAGAGCAGAAAGAGCCATTACATACCTCACAATTAGTATATGTGCTCTATGAGAACATTTCCTATAGAGCACACAAGGTTAATTTCTTTTTATGTTTCGATTATGGTTTCATTGCATCTCGGTATGCTGCGACTTGTTCAGTTGGCATTCCGACTGCAATATTTACAGGTATTTCTTCATTTGCGACTTTTTGTGCGATGGTATCAAGTTCTGCTCTAATGCTAGCTGGTACAATTTTTTTGTAGTTGTCATTATCTGCAAGACCTACGCTTCCATTTTTAATTCCCATGTCATAGTTCTCAGTAGTACTCATTGAGCCGTCTTGAAGTCCTCTCATTGCGACTACTAAAGATTCTCCAACCTTTTTAAGGGAAGAGCTAATGACGTTTCTTACCATATTTGGATCAGCATCTTTCATCGCTGCCCAGATATCGGTGTCACAACCAATTAAATATTTATCAACATTGCTTGATGCGGTAACGGCTCCAAGAAGTGATTGGCTCGTTGGTGCATATACAATTTGTGCTCCTTGGTTGTAGAGTTGAGTGGTCATTTCTAAACACTTAGGAACATCTTCAAATGAACCAACATAACTTGTTAAGAGTTTAATTGAAGGGTCGATGTATTTGATTCCATCAATATAACCAATAAGGAAGTCGTTGATGTTTGGAACATCCATTGATCCTACGAATCCAAGAACCTTCTCAGAAGAATCAATTTTAGGATCATTTGCATCAAACATGAGAGCTGCTAATGCTCCTGCCATAAATGCAGTTTCATTTGATCTGTAAGCGATACCCATCATATTGTCAGCTTGAGCCATTCCGTCAAAGAAAATATAATCTTGTTCAGGAAATTGTGTTGCAATATCTTCAGCTAATTCGAGTACTGACCATGTACCTGATACGATAACATCCCAATCTTGTTCTGAGACATCAAGGTAATAGCTTTCATAGCTGGCTTCATTACGTCCCATCTCAACAATTTTAACTTCAGCTCCGTAGGTATCTCTCATGGTAGAGAATCCACTTGCAGCTGAATCAAAGAATCCTTTATCACCAAGATTTCCGTTTACAAGAAATAATGCTTTAAAAGTGTCATCAGATGCCCCTGTTTCTACAGTTTCTTTTCCACCCGAAGCGAATAACAATGTTCCCATAAGAAGTGTAAGAATGATTACACTGGCAGTCTTTTTCATTGTAAGACCTCCCTATTCAAATATTTGTAACAACTACTGTTGTTAATGCAATTAATTATTTTTTCGAATCATATTGATACGAAAACTATCTTTATGTAGATAATATTTTATGAACATAAAACTCTTTTCTTGGTCGTAGAGGAATTCTTCCATTAATAGTAATGGGACTTTGACATCAGGAATTTCACTATCTCTCACTTCATCAATTAAGCATATTGATGTTTGAGCATATTGTGACTTTTCATATATGCCTTCATGGAAAAAAGAGAGCCATGAAGGTGTTGAATTCACATCTAATCCTTGTATTTCAACAAAACTAAATGGAGTAAAGAAAACAGCTGTTGCAACAAGTTCTTCATTATGAAAATATTGGACCCGTCCTTTAACTAGCGGAGCTCCTTTGTTTAGAGATAATTTTGAAGCTAGCCATTCGCTTGTTCCAACACAGCTATAATCAAACGTATAATGATCTATTGTAGATGAACAAAAGAGGAATACTGGATTACTGAGTGTATTAAACAAATTCTTTTGGTTGAAATACATGGTATTAATGGTGCTCTTCTTTCCTTGGCTTTTCTGTATCACACCATCTTCTATGAGGTGGTATAAGGCTTCTCGAATTGTTCCTCTACTTACATTCCAATATGAGACGAATTCTTGTTCTGGTGGGAGTTCTGTCCCTTTTTCCCATGTATCTTTGCCCTCTACTATGACACTCAAAATAGCATCATATACTCGCAAATAGAGGGCTCTGTTTTCAGCCCACCGTTTGGAAGTGTCTTGGGGAAATGATCTATTGATATTGCATGGTCTTTAGTTTGTTTCACATGTATCCTTCTCTATAATTGATTTCAAAGCATGTAATGCAATGTGTATGAATGATTCATCGAGATATGAGGATGTATCCTCATTCTCTGTTGTAAGTTGGTCTCTATGAGTAGTAGAAATAAGGATAGAAGCAACTCGTGCTTTGATAGAGGATCCTACTGCAAACAAAGGGGCACATTCCATTTCACAACATAGGGCGCCCCCATGAAGATAGTTTTTCCACGAGGAAGCTATCTCTTCTCTATGTGGTGTTGTTCTAGTTGAGTACGCTGCACTTGTAATAGTCACACCTACTTTGGGGGTGTGACCTAAAGTAGTTGCAACCTCTTCTAATGTTTGAATTAGGTCCATATCAGGAATGGGTGGTATTCTGCTGGAATGTAATGTGAGCTCACGCCTTCCATGCTGATTGCTCCATTGGGGATAACAATGTCTCCTTTATGTACTAGAGGTGAAGTTGATTCACATGTTCCAACTCTTATCATGGTGTGAGCTCCACATTGGAAGAGTTCTTCTACTGCAATTGCGATTGAGGTCCACCTATTCCTGTTGAGGTGACACTTATGTGTGTTCCATTAAGAAGTCCGCTAAAGGTCCGAAATTCTCTGTTATAGGCTATTTCTTTAGGATTCTCTAAATATTGGGCAATTTTAACACAGAATTCAGGAGTTTCTGTTAATAATACGTAAGGGCCGATTGTCCCAGCAGATAGTCCTATATGCATCATTTTCTTAGGCATGAATCTTATCCTTTGCAATGTCGTCTTTAATAATACGTCGCATTCCTTCTATTCCAACCTCTATTGCTCTTTGCTCCCAGTCTCTTGGGTAGTCTGTATCATCGTTTGAATAATCGTCATTATTTGTGGCACATATCATCACAGAGGCTGTTCTGATTCCAAGAGTGGCTCCTATTAAAAAGAGAGGGGCACATTCCATGCTTGTGTTGGTTGCACCACTTTTCACATAAGCATTCCAACGAGAGGTTATCTCGTGATACACAGGTTTTGTCTCAGGAGAGACTTCTGTATAAAAGGAGTCTTTTGTAATTGTGACTCCGGTATTGAATGGGTAGGATGAGTTGATTGCAGCTTGCTTGAAGTGTTTGAAGAGGCCAAAGTCGGGAACAGCGGGGAATTCTAAAGGAAGGTAATGGTTTCCAGTTCCTTCCATCCTCACAGCTCCGCAGGGGATCATCACGTGTCCGATCTTAGCTAAGGGAGAGGTGGAGGCACATGAACCAATTCTTACCATTGTGTGTGCTCCTAGCTGATGTAATTCTTCTACTGCGATTGAGGCAGAAGGGCCTCCTATTCCTGTTGAGGTGACGGAGACTTTTACTCCTTCTAATTCTCCTGTGAAAGTGTAAAACTCTCCTTTTCTTGCAACAAAATGGGGATTATCTAAATGAGATGCAATAAGTTCTACTCTCTCAACACATCCTGGAAGGAATACGTATTGTCCAATGTCTTCTTTTTGAGAGATCTAGGTGCTTCACTAGTTTAGTAGAGGTATGCATACAATCTCCTTCTTTTATTAATACCTATAGTAAAACACACTTACTTCTATAACACAACGCTTTATTTATACAAGTTTACAACTTATCTATACAAGTTAGAAAAAGAGTAGTAGTATGTAGTAGTAAAAAAGAAATAATTCTCTTATAACTATAGTAGGAGCGGTATATGGTGAACATGATTTTAGATCTGGATACTGGTATTGATGATGCTATGGCTCTTGCCTATGCTGTGAGCAATCCAGAAATTAACCTCATTGGTGTTACATGCACATATGGTAATGTGAAGACTGCAGATGGTGGAAGAAATGCTCTTAATCTCCTAGGGATGATGCATGCAGATTCTATTCCTGTATATCTTGGACAAGAGCATGCTTTTCATAAAGGTCCTTTCACCCCCTCCCCTGTAAGTCAGCGCATTCATGGGGAAAATGGTGTAGCTAATAGGGATATTGTTCAAACAACTAAAAAGCCAGAAACTCAGGATGCAGTAGATTTCCTCATTGAATCGATTCATACTCTGAAACAGGATCTTACAATTGTAACAACGGGTCCTCTTACTAATGTAGCTACTGCTCTACAAAAAGATCCATCAATAAAAGATCATATAGGTAAAGTAGTCGTGATGGGTGGAGCATTAACTGTTCCTGGAAATGTGAATGAGTTTTGTGAAGCAAACATTCACCAAGACCCTATTGCAGCGCACTTTGTATGTACTAGTGGCATTGATGTAACAATTGTTCCATTAGATGTAACTCAAAGATCTCTATTAACAACAGATCACACTAAACAGTGGAGAGAGACAGGAACTGAGTTAGGAAAAACCTATGCAGCTATGGTTGAATATTACATCTCTCAGCATATTCACAATGTCCCGTTCACCTGTTTTATCCATGACCCATCAGTTGCTATCTGTGCTGTATATCCTCACCTCTTTACCACGCTCCCATTAAATGTAAAAGTCATTACTACAGGTATAAGTGAAGGAAGACTAACAGGAGATCCAGATAGACTCTACGATGAACACCCTCAAACAAAGGTGTGTATAGGAGTAGATTCAAAGAAGCTAGTACCACACTTACATACAACATTGATGAAGCTGTTTGAGAGAATTACATAACTCTATGAAATTATGTTCACCCTATCAGGAAATGTGCACAATCAATGAATAATGAGTTGAATAGGATACAACTAATTTAGATTTCAATACAAAAATGAATATCCTCATAAAGTAAAGATATTACCGTATGAGGATATTCCTCTCCTAGCATTATCTCATCTTGGTGATAATAGTTCTAGGTAATTAGTGAGTTATTATGAATGTTGTGATGTGTGTGTGATAAGAGGTATCACAAAGGAACCTTCAGGCTAGAAGGAATTTGTTGAAGCTAATAATAATTATGCTATAGCTGATAGTGTTCTAACCTATGAAAGAGACACAGTCAAAAAATGTTACTCTTCTATTATGATACGTAACCCAAAGTCATTTCCAACAAGCGTCATATGTTAATTGGTAGTTAAATATCAAATAAGATTTGCATAAAGTATTTAGCCATTATTATTAAAATGAATGACAATGTTATAAAATATTTTATGATATTTTTAGATTGGATTTTTTAAATTTCCTTTTTTTAAAAAAAAAGTAAAAAAAATATTGAGATTCTTCTACTTAGTTCCTATGTAATGTATTGAATCCGCCAACTTAATAGCATCTAATTCTTGTGTTGATCCTTTTCCATATCTTTTAGCAATATTGGAAATTCTTTTTTCAATTGATATATACACTCCACTTGATCCTGTAATCAAATCTACATAGTTTAGAAGATTTAGTTCAACCGATGAATATTGAGTTTGAGGTATTCCATGGTAGTATACTTCCTTCCAGTATTTATAACCTTGATTGCGAAGAATTTCTCCTCCTATTTTGGGATGGTCTTCCTGCTTTTCAACAAATTCATATCCAACATCGTGTAATAATCCAAGTATATACATATCTTCTGCATTGCAGTTAAAATGAGAGGAATTTTCTAGTACAATTTCCTTCATTTTTCGAGCAACAGCAAGACTATGTTTTGCTCTATCTATCGTAATTCTCATTTTTTTACCCAATTCTCTTGTTGCCTGTTTTGATATACTCTATTACATCGGCAATCCTTCTATGTTGAGAACTTGTCATTGAATACTCATCTATTGTATCAATTGAAATCCAATCATATGAAGAAGATTCTTCATCCATTATAACATTACTAACATCAACGGTTCCATAATATACGATAGTAAATTCTCTTCTAACTTCACCATCAGAATATTCAATTCGAATTCCTGGATCTGTATACGTTCCAATAATATCAGCAACTTTTATGTTTAGCCCCGTTTCTTCTCGTACCTCGCGTACTGCACAATCAATGAGGCTCTCATTTAGTTCCATTGTACCACCTGGTAATGTCCATTTGCCATTATCAATTCTTTTAAGCATCAGAATTTTATTGTCTCTTACTATTGCAACTGCCGCTGCTGGTTTCATTGAATTTGCCTTAGGCATGGTACTTTCATGCGAATAATCTTTCCTAATCGTTCCAAGACCCTCCTTATACCAAGCTAATATTTTTTCGCCTGTATCAACTACTTGCTTATCATTAACAGAGGGGACCTTTATAAAAAGAATTCTTGTTCCGCTTTTTGATTTCTGTGCATATTTAATATTTCTTTCTATAACGTAGAAATCCCCTTTTTTAAACTCGAAGACTTCTCCTGTCTCAATATCCATATATTGAGTCCAACCAGAAAGCATATATTGATATTCTACTGCCTGCGTATGATAATGAACTGGCTCTGTAGAATATACATTATAATCTGTTATCCCTACCTCAATATTTTCATCTTTTACAAATGCCAATTCTTGTGGTTGTTTTAAATTTCCAACTAAATATTGTCTAGACACTTTCTTGAGAACAGCTTCAATGTCCCGATTATCGATTTTTATAAATTTGCCCATCATACCTTCCTTTATTTTTTCATAAGAAGAACAATTGAAAATATCCTTCTTCATTCTTTTCATCATTTCCAAATATGTAATATTATATCGATAGTTAAGTCGAACTGCTTCCTGATAGCTTCTATCTAGTAATTCTTGATTCACACATCCGTATTTTTTCTTATTAATCAATAATTCGGCTGTTTGTGAATTAATCTTCCCCCACGCTTGGTTCTTTCTATTATAAATTGTTTGAGCATTATGTATAAGTGTATCAGCTTCTGTATACTTTTGGCGCAATATTTCAACCATTCCCAACCCAAGCAGCGCATGGGCTTGCCAACCTGGTATGTTTTTTTCAATCGATTTCTTTTCAACTATTTCAAAACACTCTATTGCTTTTTCGTATTCCCCTAATTTCCGATACACCTCTCCCATAGTACACATTAAGTATATTTGATATCGATTATTGATTTTTTCTCTGGGTTGAATATATTCATGTAATAATGACAATGCATCACTAGGTGATCCTAGATTCAATAGAATGCTAACCTGCTTTCTTATTGTTCTATAAATGAAAAAAGTTAATCTCATTTTCTTAGCATATGACATTGATTTATCCAACCATTCCTTCGCATAAACAAATCGCCCTGATAATACTCCAAGGTTCCCACCAAGTAAAAAGAGGATTTCATTATATACTTCAGGAAAGGCTATTATATTAGTATTCTCTAATAATGATTCGGCTGCAACTATTAGATTATCTACTGGCATAAAAAACATACAATGATGCAACCTTCTCACTTGTATTTTTATTAGCTGTTCATTTTCCTTCAATTCCTCATTAGAAAATCTACTCAAATAATAATCACACATTGAAACAGCGACTTCATAATCTCCACCGAGATGGACTATATCAACATACATATTAAACAACTGAATATCTAAATCTACTATATTATATTTTTTTACTAATCCATCGATTATTTGTGTCAATGTCAGCTGTTCACCTGATTTCTGCATTTCGGACATATACCCAAACAGAGAATTTTCTTGATTGCAAAACGGTTCGATAATCCATTTATTAAATTGTTTTGCATCAAATACTTCTCGTCCATGATATATCAATTCGATAAAGTCTTTTGTCCTTCCTTCAGCACAAAAACGGGTTTTATAATAGAATAACATTTTTTCGTGAATTGCTTTTTTGAATCCTAGGAGATGTTTTATTTTAATATTCCTGTTCTCATCTTCTCATTTACAAAATAATTCATTTTTTGTTTGTTACATGAAATAAAAGAAAACTTATTAAACTGCTCAAATTCAGTGATTGGAAATGACACGCTGAACTCTTTTATCAGATATTCAAATATTTCTTCATTATAAAAATTAGGAACAGACATTAATCTTAATACTTCCACAGAATCCTTGTCTAAATTATAGATAAATCGTTCGATAATTTGTGGGTAGTCTCCTCTAAAATCTTCTGCTCTAGGTTTCTCACCTTTATTAATAATGTTTCCATATGTTTCCAATGATAAATAAAGAAAAAATGGATACCCACCACTGCTTTTTATAATATTCTCCATGATCTCAGGATTATCTATTTTTGCCTTTTGTAAATATTCTCCAGAATACACTATGTCAAAAGCTTGCAATTCATATTGTTCAATATTGGGATCTTCCCATTCAATTGCATCTCTTCCAAATATGGTTATCAAAAGATTTGGAAATTTTTCACGAGGGAAACACGAGACAATATCCTGCACCCACCTCTCATTTCTATCTCTATGAATTTTTTCGATGATATTTTCATTCAACGCTTCAAATGTATCAAAAATTACCAACACTTTTGTTTGTGTATGTTTTTTTTAAATAGGATTCTAAGTCATACCTGAATCCGTATAAATCATGCTAGAAATCGTAGTCTTCTTAAGTTTTTCTCTACGAGCTGGAGTTCATCATCCAAATATGGTCTTTAGTACTTAAACGGGTTGGTCTTTTCAATATATGACCTTTTCTACTGTGTTTATGCATGAATCTACTGGTGTATCTATTAGTCGATGAGCATAGCTATCCTAAGAAGAACTACGAGGAATATTTTTTATTGTGGAAAATAAACAGATTCTACAACTGTAAGTAGAGCTTCTTGAACAGATTGTACCAAGGGTCTTTTTCCCATATTTTTATTACCAGAGTTCGTGCATGATTAACAACTTTGCAGGAAATTCGAATGAGGTCATCAATGACTTTTCTGAGGCGTTTTCGCTTTCCTTTGTGGCGATAAGGTAATAATTCAGGGTTCTGTAGTGCTGTTTGCCCAATAAGTCTAAGTGTATTGAAAGCAATCATTGAGGTGTGAAGAATTATTTCATTGACGGAGAATTTACCAGAAGGAAGTCGTTCAACATTCATATCAGTTTTTAATTCTGAATGAAACTGCTCGCTTGTCGCGTGATCATGGTATAAAGAAATGACTGTTTCAGGCTCTTCATAGAGGTTCGTCCAGAACACTTCAACTTCAACATCTGGGAAAAGATAGTTGTTTCCATTGTCATCACTGGTTCTGATGGTGACACGAAATACCTGATCAAAAGAAGGAAGTTCATCTTGTTCTTTTGCTTTTGGATGTTCTGCTGTCAATACTCCAGTAAAGACTTGTTTCCCTTCTCTTGGTACATAACAAGAGCCCATACTAGTTGCAATGTCTCTCCATCTTTGTAGTGATTCTCTTCTCAGGTTTTCTTATATAGAAAGAAATGATTCGACTGTGAAAGTACTCGTATAGTCTCATATGCATCGTGCCCACTATCAAGGCGATACAACACTGGGTGAGGAAGTGATAGCTGTTTTAGCTTCTCTAAAGTTCTTAAAATATATTGAGGAGCACCCTTTTGGATATGCTGCTTCCCAGGTCTTAGCTCTTGATCAAGCATATACCCTTCTGCTCCGATATAACTGAAGATAGGGGCAAATCCATCATGCCCTTTGTATGTGCGACTTACTCCTTCTTTATGTGAATTATGATTGTCCATTGGGGAAACATCTATATCAACAGGAATATACGTCCCATAGCGGCAACAGATAGGAGTAAAGGTTGCTTTCTTTAGTAGATTCATATGCATTTTATCAAGATACTCGTGTACCTGATTGTTAGATATCTTTGCACCCTGCTCTACATACAATCGAATGGTTTCAGGAGAATACACCTTCGGCAACTCCAAAGCTTCTTTGAATAGAACATCTTTACGAAACTGTTCAATCTCAGCAAAGCGGGTTCTTCCTTGAATTTGGAGTCCTGCTAATGAGAGAAGAGAACGACGAACATGATCTGGTATATCGGTAGTCGCTGTTGTAAATCCGATTGAGGAAAAAATATTGCCAGCAAGGACTATTCCTCCTATGCTAGATAATGTATTTGGTGTAGAATTAAGACCTATCAAGTTCACCCTCCCGGTGTGTGTTGTTTTGTTGTTAATTCATTATACACCATTTGGTTGGACTTTGATTTTTATTTTTTTCTATACGGATTCAGGTCATAGCTAAAAAATGTAGGTAACCATTCCTCCATCTGATCTAACGAATAATTATCAAATTCTTTTAATACTTCCTTAACTTCATGAGCCATAACTCGTTTTGATATTGCTCTAATAGTCTTTTCTATTACTTGTGCTACTGTAGTTGTTATGCTGCTAAACAAAAAACCAATGATATTTAATCCAAAACTCACTGTCGTTTTCTCAACCAATAATTGTTTCTCTCTTCCATAAGAAACACTAGGATATTTTTTCTTATAATAAATAGCATATGCCAATTCAAAACACTTAAAATCAACTTTCGCAGAACAGCTATCGACTAGTTTCAAAATTCCGTTTCCAATATTCCTATCCTCTGCAACATTAAAATCTAAGCAAAATGAAAGTGCTCGTTTATTTTCTAATTGATGAATACGAGAAATTTCTTTTCTCAATTTAGATTTTCCTATTCCTCCAATTCCATAATAAACGATGATATTATATGGTTTCGTGTTGTTATTAAGCTTCTTTTTGTATAAATCTTTTGCTTCACTTCTATCTATGAATTCTTCTTTGATTTCGAATGCCTTACCCACAAAAGATTTCTTAGCAATTAACATAATACATGCTCCTCTTGTTTTATGTTTTTAATTTGCCCTGAGATTAATATAGCCATCATAATTCGTCGCTCTCTTAGCGCTCCTTACCTGATGATAATTATACGTTCTTCCATGATTCAATTCCTAACATTACAATTAGTATAGTTATTATCAATTGCGAGGAGTCGTTTCCAATGGATTTTTTTCATCGAATACCTTCTAAACAGGTCTTTTCATCAAAAATATTGGTCAAATCATGAATTAATAATACTTCACCATACTACCACTTGCAATAAATAATCACTTATAACGAGTTATTGTTCTTATCAAAAAAATTGTATGTTTCTAGTAATAGATAAATTAGTGTATTCTGAATCTAAAAAGGCCTAAAGGACAGTGGCATGAGGGATCTAACTTTAGAACACATTTGCAATAATTATGCCAATCTGACCGCCAACGAAACTTAGTGTGGTATTCCGTGTGATCTTTTTCACAAAACTCAGAATAAACTATCTTAGATTATGATAAAATGATTTCTACTAATCACATTAAGATAATAGCTTCTTTCTAATAGCAATAATAGTTGATAATAAAACAAACCTTTTAACTCTAATCCAATAGAGAAAGAAGGGAAAAAGTAGTGCATTATCTTCAATCTTATCTCTTTCTTTTACCCTTCTTGAAAATGCATATCACTGCGCTCACTCTTTAAGTAAAAGGTTCTTCTATCTCTCTTTTTGGTCATGAGCAGGGGATAGTGTAGCTAGCAAATGAAGGTTAAGGAAGTGGTTTCTTTTAAAGTTGGATGATGTGTGGAAGAGGCTCTTCATTAGAAGAGAGATTGTGTATCTCATAAAGTAATGAGGGTTTCTTCTACAAAGATGAAGTTGTGGGTGTAAAGAGATCAAGTGATGTGAATTAATGATTCTCATTTCTACAATCAACAAGAAGATGCACCTTAGGCACATTTTATGGTTGAATGAATAATGTGGATTTAGATATTAATATTCAGGTTTGGATTAGTAAACATCAAACCAGATACCCCCTACCACAATACCAGTTGGATTTAGTATCGTAATATTATAATAAGGAATATTTCAAATTCGTTCCTATTAGATAATAGATGCTGAATAAGAATAAGTGGTAATGAACAGAAGGCTACGAGCATGTTATCTTGCATGGTGACTTGCGCGGTATTGGCCACAATAGAGTAGTTCACATTCTTCAACACCACCCGAAAATCTGATGGAGTGGGAAAAAATTCAGGCCTCATACGACTGTCATATTCAGAGAAAATCTTATCTTCATGACAGAAAATAAAAGTGTACATGGCCACTCTGACGCAGATTTTCGATAATTTAAAGGATACTATACTGCCCGCCTTGGCTCTCTGAACAACCGTAAATAAGTAGTTCACATCCAGACCTTCGATTTTGTTTATTGATTATACGGCCAGCAGACAATTGGTTGGAACAGGATGCAAGTTAGTCGCTGAAATGATTTCTAGACGGTATGAGAAAGTAGACATCATCACAAGTAACAGTCATTCTCTGATTAGCCATAATTCTACGACATACTGTCAACATAGAAGGCTATTAACAAGTTGGTACATTATATCACCATTAAAGGTCGTAGCTATGCATAGGTGAAAAGCTGAATCAGATGGGACCCATGAGTTATGTTCTTAGGCGTGGGTGAGGAATTATAGGGCTTAACATAAACTGACGATTTTTAATCCTTCGCTAAGTGACTAATAATGAACCGCTGGTGATAATTACCGAAGATTTGTTAGTTTCTATAAAATTTTACTGGTATCTATCCCATATTTATTATAAAATATAAATTATAAACTATATTCTTAGAAAGGGGGAAGGTTTTTTGAAGTGATATTTTGCTAGTGATAAAACAAATATCCTATGCTGTTCACTCCTAACTACTTAATATTGTATGAGTGCTACATTTAAAGAAATAGAATTAGATAAAAGCAATATCATTAAGGGAATTGTCGGAAAACAAAAGCTACCAAAGATGGTTAATGTCAAGCAACAGTTTTTAGACAATTCTCTTGACAACATCCCCCTAACAATACGCCATGAAATAGAGAACCTACATCTCCAAGATAAACTGAAAGAAGGGATGTCTATTGCAGTTACAGCTGGTAGTAGAGGTATAAATAATATTCCTCTAATCATTAAGACTGTTTGCCAGTATCTAGATGATATGAAATGCAAACCCTTCATAATGCCAGCAATGGGAAGTCATGGAGGAGCAACAGCAGAAGGTCAATTAGAAATTCTAGAAGGCCTAGGAATAACGGAAGCATCAATGGGATTCCCCATTTGCTCTTCACTGGATACCGAAGTAATTGGTCATACCAAAGAAGGGAAACCTGTGTACTTTTCATCAGATGCATTAAGAGCCGATGGTATAGTTGTTGTTGGGAGGATTAAACCACATACAGCATTTCAAGGCGCATACGAAAGTGGATTAGTAAAAATGGTTGTAGTAGGTCTTGGCAAACAACGAGGAGCTGAATCTTGTCACAGTGAAGGCTTTGGCGCAATGGATGTAAATATTGAGACCTATGCAAAGATTATTCTGAAAAAAGTAAACATCATCATGGGTTTAGGAATCATTGAAAATGCATATGATCGTGTGTGTGAAATCAAAGCACTCCATAAAGACCAAATTCTAACTGAGGAGCCACAACTTCTTCTAAAAGCAAAATCATTAATGCCGAAAATTCTTATTGATGAATTCGATATTCTAATAGTAGATCAGATAGGGAAGAATTTCTCTGGTGATGGTGCAGACCCGAATATCTCAGGTTCCTTTGCCACTCCATATGTTCAAGGAGGACCAAGATATGAAAGATACATAATTCTTGATCTATCTGAAGAGACACACGGAAATGCTAGTGGACTCGGAATGGCCGATTTCTCGACAAAAAGAGCTTTCTTAAAAATTGATTTAGATGCTTCCTATCCGAACGGCCTTACTTCTCGTGTTGTGAGTGGAGTAAAGATTCCCATGATTCTACAAACTGACAAGTTAGCAATTCAAGCTGCAATTTTCTGTTTAACGGCAAAACATAAGGAAAATCCAAGAATTGTACGTATCACAAATACTTCACACATAGATATTATTCAAATTTCGGAATCTCTCATACCAATCGTAAAAAAATAAACACTATGACTATCCTTGGTGAAGCAGAAGAGATCTGTTTTGATCAGAACGGGGATATCTTACATCTTGGAGAATAGCTATCGTATATTCATTTACTCAGATAAATCGTAAAACTGATTTGGGTTATCATAGAAACTATGTTTAGCATATTGTAAGGCATCCTCATAGGATAACCAATTTGAGGATATTACTTCACTGAGAGCATGAGTAAAGTTTTCCTTTGCTAGACGTAAGTGAGCACAGGTAAATTCCGGAGCATCCCAAAAATCACCACCAAATGCATGTAACTTATTGCTTGGCAGTACTTTTATTGCACGCTTAATGAGTTCTACGGTATAGTCCGGATCAATCATATGTGTCCAACATAAATTAATGTGAACATTTGGATAGTTCTTGCATAAAAACAACAAGTCACCCATATAGGGCCAATTCCCATGGAATAAATCAAATCGAACTCGCTTATGAAGCTCTAAAACTGTCGATAGTTTTTCAGCATTAGCCTTTTCTACTCGATTTCGAATATTAGCAACATGCCCTGTGTGTATTTGTACAGGAAGCTTCAATTGTTCGGCAAATTTCATAAACGAGTGAAAAAGGTAGTCATCTAGTGGTTTTGCTTCAGGCCAAGCGAGTTGATTTCGTGGGTCAGATAAGATTTTTGTAAAAAGAAGTTCAGCTTCATAATATGGAGTGACATCATAGGCCAAAGTTCGTCTATATGCAGACTGATCTTTAATACATATCACCCCATTTTTTATACTCTTTTGCAATAAGATAAAAACAGCATTTTCATATTCATGTAAGGAATGAATAGAACAATCAGAGAGTTCTTCAACAAAGTGAATGAATTCATAATGGCGAAGTTCATGGAAATATTGCAAATTAAATGCAGGCTTGAAAAATTCATCCCTCCCCTTTTGGGATTCAAGGAAATCTGCAAGCGGCTTATTCTCGAAATATCGTAAAGGACGTTGTGAATTTGGAGGAAAGAACACATCGGCTATAGTTTTCTGGATTCCACAATCTTTTAGATTACTAATACTCTTCGATGTATTCCTTTGACCTAAATAGTCTCGCAATTGATACAGAACATCTATCGATGGCGTTGTAACCCCGCAAATATCTTCTAAAACATAGGTTGCAACTCGTGCATAAGCAGTACATGCGACTACATCCCAAGCCTTCTTAAAAGAAGGCCATCGAGATTCAATCGATTCGGTCTCATTAAATAGTAGCTTGTATTCCTTAGCAGGTAAAGAATCAGATGAGAGAATATCTAAATCTAAGTAATGTCTTAATAAAAAGACTATTGGGTCTAATATAGTGTAATCAGGTCCAGAGAATCCTATGTGAGCATGTTCATGTGTATCTATAACAGCAATCTCAGCTAGGTCTAAAGTTAAGCGTTCATGGAGTTGACTACTAGTATTCCACATAAATCCTGTTTCCTTTTAACATAAGCCCTAGAAATATTTTGAACGCATAAATTTTAGAAAATCTACAGATTTTTTCATTTCTGCCATCCCATTCATCCCATCCTCAATTGAAATCCAACCGTCAAAATTTATTTTCTTCAATCGTTTAAACATTTCCGGATAATCATTTACACCTTCTCCAGTCACGCCGTGTATTAGCTTGTCTGGATATCCAATCAACCCATCATGAGTGATAATATCTTCAAGATTTGCTCCATGAACAAGGTATCTATCACTAGCATGCATCGTCATGATTCGTGAAAGAACAGAATCCATCACTTCCAAAACATCATCTCCAGCCACATATGAATTTGATGGATCAAATTGAACACCAAAAACGGAGATGAAATGGAATTAATGATTCGAGTAAATACTTTTGCTTTTGAGCAAACTCTACATGTGTCCAATACCCATCCTTGTAGTGATTTTCCATAACCATTCTAACATCATACTCTTCAGCTGTTGGGAGACACCGTTCAATTGCATGTACAACTAAATCACATCCCATATCTTCATCAATTTCAGGTCGTTTCTGTCCAGAGAGAACTCTACAAAATTTTCCACCTAATGCAGCGGTTACTCGAATCATCTCTTTCTGTTTACGAATCTGATTCTCAAATTCATCTTTGTCTAACGTAGTAAAATCAGATGAAAAACACATCATTGGTATAGTCATGCCAAGATCTTCAACGCTTTTCCTAACCTTCTGTAAATATGAATCATCATAACTTAGCAGAAATTCTGAATACATCTCCAATCCTTCAACTTCCAATTCAGTCGATTGGGAAATCCAATCAAATAAATCCATTTTACGTGAAACAATATCCTCTAGCCAACATTTTGGGAAAGCAGCAATCTTAACCATTGTAGAAGTCTCCTATTTGAGTGTAATAACAGCCTTAAGAATTTCTAAGGAATCCATCTGTTTAAAACCTGATTCCCAATTTTCAAATGGAACAGGTGTTCCAACACTTTTTAGATCAATTTTCCCGGCTGAGGCCAATCGTAATACCCGTTCCCAGTTATCCCATGTATGACTGAACGTCCCTTTAACGGTAATACCATTTGCAACAACAGGGTCCAATGACTTAGCAAACGGTTTAGAGTCCCATCCTATTTTTACGATTTGTCCTTTTGGACGTGTACATTTAATGGCTTGTTCTACAGTTGAGCTAATTCCGACAGCATCGATAACAAGGTGGGCACCGTGTCCATCACCTATTTCTCTTACTGTTTCATACAAGTTGTCATCCTCAGAGTACACCAATATATCAGCTCCTAATTTCTTGCACATTTCCATGCGGATGGCATCTTTTTTCAAACCGACTACAACAATCTTGTATGGAGATTTTAATTTTGCTATCTGAATACACATTGCACCTATTGGACCTGGTCCAATAATTACAACAGTATCACCAGGTACAATATCACTGATGGATATACATGCGTTAAAAGCTACACAAGCAGGTTCTGTCAATGAAGCTTCTTCGAAACTTAACATTTCAGGAATAGTATGGAGAATTTGCTGTCGAACGACAATATATTCAGCCATCGCGCCATTGTATAATGCACCAAAACCTTTCCGACTTGGACAGAAATTATATTGACCAGTTCGACAATAGTAACAAGTACCACACGTAACTGCAGCTGTTTCACATGTGACTCTATCACCCGCTTTCCAATCAGTTACATCTTCACCTACTTCTTCGATGATTCCAGCAAATTCATGCCCAAGGATCACAGGATAATTAACAGGGTAACTCACGCCACCTTTCCACTGGTGGATGTCACTTCCACAAACACCTATTGCCTTAACTTTTAAAAGGACATCATTGCGACCACATTTTGGTTTTCAACATCTCTGATTTCAACTGAGTGAGGATCAGACCCATAATTAACTATTGCTTTCATTCTTGTTCCTTAATATGTTGTAGTGATTGGACTTTTACTGCATCTAAATGTTCTTGAAGTAATTTTTTTGCCTTTTCAAGGTTGTTTCCTAAAATCGCTTCTATAATATGTATATGTTCTTTACTTGAAATAACAATTCTCTTATTTATATTTCTCATGAGAATGATGTAGTCTTCAATTCGAGAATATACATCAAGAAGAATTGGTCTATTCGAATATAGGATGAATCCATTATGTAATTCAGCGTCAGCTACTTTTATTTCATGTGGAGTTTCAAAAATTTCTTTATTGTTCTTTAAAACAAGCTCCTCACTCGCAAATATTTCTAGCCATGCTTCCAATTTCTCTCTCGGAATAGCATCAATACTTAATTCAAGTCCATGCATCTCCAACATAAGTCGAATATCACAAATTTCCGTTATATCCCGTTCTTTAAGTGTAATAACGTAAGTCCCATTGTTTGGACTATGAACGACCAAACCGCGAGCAACCAATAGCTGAATAGCTTCTCTTAAAGGAACTCGACTAATTTGTAACAAATCTTCCAGTGCCGAAAAATCGAGACGTTCCCCAGTAGCTATAAAATTATTAATAATTAAAAATCTAAGAGCATTATAAGCTCCCATGTAAAGCGGTTCGCGTGGTTTAAAAAAAGTTTTTCGACTCTAACTGTTCTTGTATTAAAGTATGGTCCATGTATTCTCCCTCTTCTTTTTCTGATTAGTAAGCTTCTAACCTTTCACTGCTCCAGCTGTTAGTCCTTGTACAATATACCTTTGCAAGAATAAAGAAAATCAAAATAATTGGTAATGTTATGACTACTGCAGCTGCCATCAATCCTCCCCAGTTTATTTGCGCATACTGGATGAAATTAAATATAGCAATAGGTAGTGTTTTGTTCTATACCCTGCAAGGATAAGTGCGAACATAAAGTTATTCCATGAGTATATGAATGAGAGAAGAGAACACGTAATAACACCGGGACCACATAAAGGAAGAACCAATCTGAAAAATACTTGATAATTATTACAGCCATCAACTAGTCCAGATTGTTCAATATCTCTAGGAATACTTTCAAAATACGGAATCATGATCCAAACTATTAGAGGCAAGCCAACTAATAAGTGAGTTAGAACCATAGAGGTATATGTATCAACGAGAGAAATTCTGGAGAATATGAGAAACCAAGGTACGAGAAACGTAAGCCCAGGGATTATTCGAGTCACAAGAATCACTAAACTTAATGTGTTCATTTTAAAACGAGCAACAGAATAAGCTGCGGGAAGACCAAAAACTAGACCTGTAATCGTAGAGAATAATGCAATTATCAAAGAATTATTAATTGGTGAAATAAAATCATACATTGAAAATACTTCAATATAATTCTTTACAGTTGGAGTAAACTTAAACAATTTATCTATATCAAGAATATCTATCTGAGATTTAAATGAAGCTAATACCATCCAAAAGAATGGGAACAGCACAAAAATTAACAATATTGCTAATAGTATATAGAAAATCACTTTTTTAACGTTTTTTGTTCTCATCATAGTATTCTAGTACTCCACAATTATCTTTTTTCTCAAAACAATGAAAAGTGTTATGAGAATCAGTAAGAATAGAAAAAATAATACAAGGACTGCAGAAGCTAGTCCAAAGTTGAAATACTGGAAAGCTTGCAAATAGCCGTATATATTTATAGTCTCTGTTGCAAAACCGGGACCACCTTGCGTTGTTGAATATATGATGTCAAAAAGTTTTCAATATATCTATCAGTCGTAACAACGCGGCAACCAAAATGGTCGAGGAAATCATTGGGATTGTGATTTTCCAAAGCATTTGCCATGAATTGGCTCCATCAATCTTTGCCGATTCATATGGTTCACTGGGAACGGCACTCAATCCTGCCATGACTATAAGCGCTACCATAGGTGTCCATTCCCACGTATCAACAATTATCAATGCTTCCAAAGCAATTTTCTGATCGCCCAGCCAGACCAAAGGATCAATTCCAATCTGTGAGAGTAGATGATTTGCAAGACCAATTGAAGGTTCGAAGATCAACATCCAAATCATACCGACAGCAACAGGAGTTGTAACCATAGGTAAAAGGAATGCAGTCTTTACTGTATTCTTTCCCGTAAATTGCCTATGTAGAAATAGTGCAAAACAAACTCCCAAAAAAAACTTGAATTACTAACCCTATGAAACTAAAATACAAAGTTCGCCATACAGAAATTAAAAATCGTTCATCAGTTAACAATTTAATATAATTCTCTAATCCAATAAATTTAGGAGGTGTAATACTCGACAGACTCCACTGATTAAAGCTCATTATCAAATTGTATACCAAAGGGAAGATGATCATAATAATCACGAAAAAAACTGAAGGAAGAATAAAAACATATTTAATATTGCGATTCATCCAGTTACCAATTGTATTATTTTTGTTACCAGATAACATTTCCTAGCCCTCCAATCATCTTCATACCAATATTTCCTTTCTGTGAAATTATACTCTTCGGGTTCCAATTATGGAACCCGAAGAAAAATTATTATTTATTGTCGTTATCGAGTAAAGTCTGGAATTGGATGTTTGCACTCTTAGCGTGTGCTGCAACATCACCACCTTCGATACCAGTTACAATAACAGCTCCAATAATGTCTCGAGCTTCCTGAACATGGATGACCAATGGTCTATCGTAAGGACTTCCAATTTTTGCACTCTCTCCAGATACTGCAATAAAATCATCTGTGAAGGCTACATTATTAGCTGGATCAGTCCAAGCTGATTGACGTGCCATAGTATTACCAGCTTTCTGAGCAATGGCCATATTCTCTTTAGAGGTCAACCATCTTACTAATTCCCATGCGGCATCCTTGTTATCAGAATTTGATCCAACAGCTAGAGCCCAAGAACATACATTATAAGGTGCTGTCCCGGCAGGACCTTCTGGCATCATAGCAATTCCAACGTTTCCAGCAATCTTCGAGTTTTCAGGACTTGCAACGGCATTGTAAAGACTATTTGCGTCTGTATACATTGCAACCTTACCTTGTGAGAAGATATCAGCAGCCTGTGGCCAAGACATGTTCAAGACCCCTGGAGGCCCGAAATTCCTAAGCATATCACCATAGAAAGTAAATGCTTCGATTGCTTCAGGAGTATCAATTGAAGCCTTACCATTAGTCATAAAATCGCCACCAAAGTTTTGCAAGTAAGTTGAAAACTGTGTTACAGCTGCAGAACGTTGTCCACGAGAGACAACACCATAATAGCCATTGGCTTTGTCGGTCATTAGTTCAGCTGTATTGTACATTTCTTCAAGAGTCTTCGGAGGTTCTAAACCTTTTTCTTCAAACAAAAGCTTATTATAGTACATTACATGAGCTTCAGTGATAAGCGGAATTGCAATTGTATCACCATTGACAGTACATGATCCAAGAGCTGCTGGGCTTAAATCGTCAACATCAAATTCAGTATCATCCGCAAATATTCATTAAGTGGCTGAGCCCATCCATTGTTGTAGAAGATCAAGCTTTGTTGTAGAGGACGGAAATTCATAACATCCAGATTTTTTCGATTTTGCTGCGGCTTCTACAGAGACTTTATTTGCTAATTGTTCTTCTGTATAAGATTCAAACTGCACCTTCAAACCTGTCTCCTGTTCAAACTCAGGAATCCTCTTTACGATTTCATCTGTCCAAGTGTGCTGAACTCCTAACCATCTAATTGGTCGAGTTTCTTCTTTTGCACCACTTGCCATTAACCCCCCAGTGACTAATACTAAAATCACTAGTCCGAGCATTAATTTCTTCATGCTCTCCTCCTTTGAAAAATTTTTCTCCCACCGAAGTGGGGTTTCATCTAATATATTCCTTGACTTTAATAATAACGACTATATACTGATTTATAAATTATCAATTATAAAATTAGGATAAATGATGGAATAGTGATTGTCAACAAAAATTTTCTGCCTTAAACAAAAAAAAACGAGTTATAAAAAAAAATACAACATAAAGGAGCAATAGCAATGAAAGCAGTAGTATTAGTGGAAGAACAAAACCTTCAAGTTCTCGACATACCAAAACCAACCATGTTTGAAGATGACCATATTTTGGTCAAAGTTGAAGCATGCGGAGTATGTGGAAGTGATATTAGATATTATTATGGAGAAAACCCATGGGCGATGCACACTCTCGGTTATCAAGTAAAGAATGAACCTAATATTACATTAGGACACGAATTTGCAGGTGTGGTTGTAGAAACAAAATCAGAAAAATACGCACATCTTTTAAATAAACGAGTTGTGGTACAGCCGTGGAAAGGGTGTGGCGTCTGTAATTTTTGTAAAACAGGTCGAGAGAATCTTTGTCAAGAAACAAGACATCTTGGACATGGACAAGGATGGCCTAAGATGGAATTCTACCCAGGAGCAATGGCAGAATATTGCTTAGCATGGGGAGATTATGTGTATGAGATTCCCGAAAACATGTCTTTTGAAAAAGCTTCACTATCAGATATTCTTGGTGTTGCAATCCATACAGTCAATCAAAGCAAAATAATTCCAAATAGTGATGTCATTTGTTTAGGAGGAGGACCTGCTGGAATTTATATTGCTTTACTTGCTTTATCTAGAGGTGCTTCAAAAGCTTTTCTTGTGGAAAATTCTCCTTCAGCACGAGAAATTATTAAAAGATTTGATAATTGTATTGCAATCGATCCAGACAATACCAATAACATTGAAGAAATTTCTTCCCATATTAGCAATATCGGTTGTTCAGTTATTTATGATTCAATAGGTTCATCAGATGTTATGCAAAAATACATACAATTACTTTCACCGAATGGCTATTATGTAAATATGGCAACTCAAGAAACAGATTTACTTATTCCAAGCTCCTTGATGAGTGCCGAACGTGTATTCACAACCTCCTCAAATGCTCTTTACGCTGAAATTAAAGAATCTGTTGAGCTATTAGTTTCAAAAGATATTCCCTTTGAAGATATCATTACTCATCGCTGCACATTTGAAACTTTCAAAGAAACTTTTGAGTTGTTATTAACTGAACCCAAAAAGGCCTATAAAGTAATTTTGGAGATCAACTAAA